>MDSV01109766.1_pt1 | contig 21781 bp, 18 predicted proteins | sample 810851 | NCBI WGS metagenome assembly MDSV01 (sample SAMN05326640, study PRJNA326480) | marine metagenome | isolation source: seawater | place: Atlantic Ocean: North East | collected 2012 | reverse complement strand
TAGTTATACTTGGGATGGAGTAACATATAACACTTCAGGTATATACACTAATACATATACTAACACTAATGGTTGTGATTCTGTACATACACTTAATTTAACATTAATTAATTCTAGTTCTGCATCCACTACTGTGATTTCATGTGATAGTTATACTTGGGATGGAGTAACATATAACACTTCAGGTGTATACACAAATATATATACAAATGCTAATAATGGATGTGATAGTATACATACTCTCAATTTAACAATAATATATTCTAATTCTGGAACTTCATCAGTTAATTCATGTGATAGTTATTCTTGGGATGGATTAAATTACGCTCAAAGTGGTATGTATACAAATACATATACAAATGTTAACGGATGTGATAGTGTACATACCCTTAATTTAACAATCAATAATTCATACACAGATTCATTTTCAATAACATCTTGTAATAACTATTTATGGAATAGCGCTATTTATGATAGTAGTGGTACATATACAAATATATTTACTGGAATAAATGGGTGTGACTCTATTCAAGTTTTAGATTTAACTATAAACACAGCTGACACATTTGTTACTAATGTTATAGCATGTGATAACTATTCTTGGGATGGGGTTATATACTCTGCAAGTGGCATATATACTACTATATATAATACCTTTTCTGGTTGTGATAGTGTGTGTATATTGTATTTGACAATTAATAATTCTTTTTCTGAAACTACTCAAATATCGGTTTGTGATAGTTATGTATGGCACGGAATTACATATGATACATCTGGATTATTTACAAATGTATATACTAATGCTCAAGGATGTGATAGTATTCATATATTAGATTTAAATATTTATAATTCAGATACTATTTCAGGTATAGTTATGGCATGTGATAGTTTTGTTTGGGATAGTATTACATATAATTCTAGTGGAACTTACACTAATTTTTATTCAAACATACATGGTTGTGATTCAGTTCATATTTTGTATTTAACTATTTCAAATTCCACAAATGAAATTAGTAATATTACAAGTTGTGATAGTTATGTTTGGGATGGAGTTACGTATAATGTCAACGGAGTTTATTCAAACATATATACTAATACTAATGGCTGTGATAGTATTTATACAATTAATTTAACTATTGATAATAGTTATAATATTACTAATAATCAAACATTATGCTTTGGAGACTCATTAGTGATAGGAAATAATTTCTATTCTATTTCTGGTGTTTATATAGATTCTTTTCCTGCTGTAAATGGGTGTGATAGTATTATTATTTCTAATCTAGATATTACATCTCAACAATATGTTAATATATTACAAAATGGTTTAAGTTTAGTAGTATCTAATTTTGGTGGAACACCTCCATATTCTTTCACTTGGAATACAAATGAAATCACATCACAAATTACCCCACTAAATAATGGTGTATATTGGTTAATAGTTGAAGATTATTATGGTTGTCAATCTGATACTGTATTTGTTGAGGTAGACTGGATACCTGCTTTTATAAATAATTTAGATATTAATAATTTCAAAATATATCCAAACCCTAGTAGAGATGTTTTTAATATTAGCTTTACTTCAAATATATCTCAAGATTTAGAAATAACTATAAAGAATTTGATAGGTGAGGAGATAAATAAAAATACTCTTGAAGATTATAAAGGTGATTTTAATTATTATTTAGATTTATCATCTTTTTCTAAAGGAATTTACCTATTAAATTTAAAAACAGGTAAGGGGAATATTATTCATAGATTAATACTTAATTAATTTTTCTTTTTTAAATGTAACCTTATTTTTTTCGTTTCGTATTGTAAAATATTGAAAGATATTATGCTTGCATAACAAAATAATTTTATATTTGCCAAAATTGAAAAAAATGAAATACACACTACTAATTATATGTATATTAATTAATTTAAACTCTTATTGCCAAGAAAATAAGGAAATAGTCACTTTCAATACAAATGAAAAGTTAATAAAAAAAGTTGTAATTTCTGAGAAAATATATAATACGGGAAATCTCTATGTTATTTCTGCACAAAATCAAACAACCAGAGAATATGCTGGATGTAAATGGAATTCTTCTCTTTCTAATTCTGAAATGAAGACTTTTATAAAAGACTTGCGTGTTTTGAGAAATTCTAGTGATAAAGAAATTGTTAGGAGAAAGAGAATTCTAAAGAAAATAAAAAATGATAGGGTAAAGGTTAAATTTGATAAGGTCAAATGTGACTCAGAACATAAGACTCATTATTTTCAAAAAAGTTGTAATAGAAATTTAACATTTATTGTGGACGCTAAACAAGAAGAAAAAATTATAAGTATTATGGAAGATAACTTTCTTCAAAAAGAGCCTAGAGTAAGTAATAAATAATTATTTAATTTTATCTATTAGTTCTTTATCACAGGTATTAGGAATAGTTACTTCAAGCTGAGGGTTTTCTTTCATTGCTCTTTTAATTGCAAAAATAGCTTCTTTATTTCTTGCCCAACTTCTTCTAGAAATACCATTGTTTACATCCCAAAATAACATTGATTCTAATTTTTCTTCTGCCTCTTTACTTCCATCAATCATTAGTCCAAAACCTCCATTAATTACTTCTCCCCATCCAACTCCACCACCATTGTGAATAGAAACCCATGTTGCTCCTCTAAAGCTATCTCCTATAACATTATGAATAGCCATGTCTGCAGTATATTGTGATCCATCATAAATATTTGATGTTTCTCTATAAGGAGAATCAGTACCTGAAACATCATGATGATCTCTTCCTAATACAATTGGTTCTGAAATAACACCTTTTTTAATTGCTTTGTTAAATGCTTTTGCAATTTTTATTCTTCCTTCTGTATCAGCATATAATATTCTTGACTTAGATCCAACTACAAGATTATTTTTTTTTTGCCTCTTTTATCCAATTTATATTATCTAATAGTTGTAATTTAATTTCATCTGGAGCATCTTGCAACATTTCTTTCAATACATAACATGCGATTTCATCTGATTTGTCAAGATCACTATCATTATTAGACGTACATACCCAACGAAAAGGTCCAAAACCATAATCAAAACACATTGGACCCATTATATCTTGAACATAAGATGGGTATTTGAATTTATTAGATTGGTCTAAAATATCAGCTCCAGCTCTTTTAGCTTCCAGCAAAAAGGCGTTACCGTAATCAAAAAAATACATTCCTTTTTTTGTTAATTTGTTGATAGCTTTAGTATGTCTGATTAAAGTTTCTTGAATTTTATTTTTGAATTCCTCTGGTTGTTCAACCATCAATGTATTTGCCTCTTGGTAATTAAGGCCAACAGGGTAATATCCTCCAGCAAATGGATTATGTAGAGATGTTTGGTCTGATCCTATATCAATATGTATGTTTAATTCTACTATTTTTTCCCACAAATCAACAATATTTCCCTTGTATGCAATTGATAAAGCTTCCTTGTTATTTTTTGCGCTAATTGCTCTTTTAATCAATTTATCTAAATCATCATAAATTTCGTCAACCCAACCTTGATGATGTCTTTTATTAATTGCATCTTCATTTATTTCTGCTACTATACATACTCCTTTTGCAATAACAGCAGCTTTTGCTTGTGCACCAGACATTCCCCCTAGTCCTGATGTTACAAAAATTTTGCCTGAAAGATCCTTGCTTTTAGGATCAATTTTTCTTGCTGCATTAAGTACAGTAATATTTGTCCCATGTACTATTCCTTGAGGACCAATGTACATAAAAGATCCTGCAGTCATTTGGCCATATTGAGTTACTCCTAATGCACTATATTTTAAAAGGTCATTTGGTTTTGAATAATTTGGAATCATCATACCATTAGTTATTACTAATCTAGGTGCATATTCATTTGATGGAAAAAGACCAAGAGGATGTCCTGAATATAAAACAAGGGTTTGTTTATTATTCATTTTAGCTAAATATTGCATACATAACAAGTACTGAGCCCAATTTTGAAAAACGGATCCATTTCCTCCATATGTAATAAGTTCTTCAGGGTGCTGAGCTATTGCATAATCTAAATTGTTTGATAGCATCAACTGTATGGAAGCAGCTTGTTTGCTTTTGTAAGGAAAATCATTGATATTTCTAGATTTAATTTCATAATCTGGCATAAATCTATACATATAAATTTTACCATATTTATCTAATTCTTCTAAAAATTCTTCAGCTAGTTCTTTATGAAAGTGTTTTGGAAAATATCTTAGCGCGTTCCTAATAGCTAATTTTCTTTCTTCTTTATTAAGAACTTTTTTTCTGTTTGGAGCATGGCTTACATTTGGGTTTAATTTTTTCCTTGTAGGTAGAGCCTTAGGGATTCCTTCTAAAATTGCTTTTTTAAGATTTATCATTCATCTTTTTTTTATTTTTTTTAAATGGACAATGTTTACAATTATTATCACAACAATATCCTCTCTTTAAATGGTACTTTTCAGTAAATACGATGTATCCTTCATCTGAATAATAATAGTCTTCTTTATCTAATCCTGATATTTTGGAGAATTCTTTCATTATCTTTTGCAAAATTAAGATATTTGTTTTGAATGAAAATAAAATATAATACAATATCATCAAATTTATTAGTAGAAAAAGAAGTTACTATTTTGATTAAAAGAATTGATTTGAATCACAATTATATTAGTGGAAATAAATTATATAAATTAAAAAATAATATTACTGAAGCTAAAAAAAAAGGGTATAAGAAGATTTTAACTTTTGGTGGTGCATATTCAAATCATATTGTAGCAACTGCTTACTTAGGAAAAAAAGAAGGATTTAATACAATTGGAATTATTAGAGGTGAAAAAAATCTACCTTTAAACACTAGTCTTCAATATGCTTATAACAATGAAATGTATCTAAAGTATATAAATAGAAGAGATTATCGTTTAAAAGATCATGATTTTTTTATAAATAAGTTAAAGTGTGAGTTTGGTAATTTTTATTTAATTCCAGAAGGAGGGACAAATTTTTTAGGAGTAAAAGGGGCTTCTGAAATACTTTCCAAAGACGATAATTATAATTATGTATGTTGTCCTGTAGGAACTGGAGGTACAATTGCAGGAATTATAAACTCATCATACATTAATCAGATAATTTTAGGTTTTTCTGCTCTGAAAAATACGCATGAGGTTAAGCGTAATATTAGATTATACACTAAAAAGAAAAATTGGAAATTATTTAGTAGATATTCATGTGGGGGATATGCAAAAATTTCAAAAAAATTAATAAAATTTATAAATGAATTTAATATTAGTTATGGTATTCCTTTAGATGTTATATATACAGGAAAAATGATGATGGGGCTCTTTGATATGGTAAAAAGTGATTTTTTTAAACCAAAATCAAAAATATTAGTCATTCATACTGGAGGTTTACAAGGAAATAAAGGTATGAACAAAAGATTTAAACTTAACTTGCCTGAAAAATATTAAAGTTATAAAATAATAGATGTTTATATGTTAATATAGTTTGTTTCTTTATTGTTATAATAACTTGCTAAATTGCATTTATGACTTTGTATAGAGTTCTTCTAATTATATTTTTAAGTTGTGATTTTTTATTTTCTCAAAATAATATAGAAAAATATATTGCCAATCATAAGCAATTAGCTATTGATGAAATGAATCGATATTCTATTCCTGCTAGCATTACATTGGCTCAAGGGATTTTAGAAAGTGGAAGTGGACAAAGTAAGTTAGCTAAAGATGCATTTAATCATTTTGGTATTAAGTGTCATAAAAACTGGAAGGGTGATAAAGTCTATCATGATGATGATGATAAAAATGAATGTTTTAGAAAATATAATTCTGTTAAAGAATCATACAGAGATCATTCGTTATTTTTGTCTGAAAGAGGTAGATATTCTTTTTTATTTAACCCTAAAAATGATTATAAGGATTGGGCAAGAGGTTTAAAAAAAGCTGGTTATGCAACTAACCCTAAATATGCTGAAAAATTAATAAATATTATTGAAGAATATAGCTTGAATAAATTTGACAAAAAATTAAACGATAAAAGTATTTATTTTTCTCATGTTTATGGATTTCCTTATTTGCATGGATTTGGTCTCTATTATATTGCAAACAATAATATAATATATTCAGAAATTAGTACATCTTATTTGTTTAGTAATTTGAGATTGGGTATGCATTATAATTTTTATAAAAATTTTTTGATTGGAACTAATGTAGGTATAATTTATTACCCACAAAATTTTGATCATATTTTATACCATTTTTCTATTGATTTAGCATATGATAAAATAATTAAGAATAATAAATACAAGTCTTTGTTGATTAAGTCAGGCATACAAATGCCTAATAAATCTCTTTTTGATAATATTGATATCGATTTTGTTCCTTATATAAGTTTAAATTATCTAGTCAATTAACTCATAATTATAAACAGAGTTATTTTTAATATTTATAATATTAATTGAGTTATCATTATCAATATCTGCTATATTGAACTTACCATCGGTAGTAATAGGAAATCCTTTTAAAAGAGTCTCGTTCTTAAATAATGATAATTCGTCATTGCTTGTAACAAGCATATAATTTTTATTTAATTTAAAATCAATAATTGTATCTGAAAATGAAATTGTGGAAACCTTCTCTAAAGAGTCATTAACAAAATAAATATCTTTTGCATTGGCAATAATTATTTTTGAGTTATCAGAATTGTTGATTTCAATTCTAGAATTTTGATTTAATTCTTGAATTAATGTTTCAGTATAATCTCCAGATAAATTAGCTCTCCATATTTTACCTTCATTAGTTATTGCATAAAGTTCCCCATTTTCAGCATCAATTTTAATTCCATTCTTATTAAAAAAAGAACCATGGCGATATTCAACTCTTTTAGCTCCATTAATTGCTAAAAGTGTAGAATTTGAACTATTTGTTTCTTTTAATAAATAATCTTTACTATTAACTTTAAAATGACGAATTGAATTTATTATTAAATCATTGTTTTTGCTGTATTTCCATCCAATTACTTTTTTCCCTTTTGCGTTAAAATTATAGATTTGGTTATTTTCTCCAACTATCATAATTCTATATCTTTTTTTATTGTTGTAATCAAATAGAGAATGGCCAAGTAATGTTTTGGCAGGAAGATTCATTGGAAATCCATCAACATAGTTTCCATTTCTATCAATGATGTGTATTTGATTTTGGGTATTAAATAAACATTGGAACTTATTGTTTTTATACACATCAATTGAATTTATTTTTCCAATAATTTTAGAATCTATCAATTTATTCCAAATTATTTTTCCTTCGTTGTCTAGAGCATAAACTCGATTAGATTGAGTTTGTACAATTATCATTTTCTGATTTGTAAAATGATTATTAACAAAATATGGTGTTGTAGCAATAGAAGAATCTAATTGAACAAACCACTCTTCTTTTAAGTGCTCTTGAAATTTATTATCATAAAATATGTTAATATTATTGAGAAGTAAATTTTTTGCAACAGACATTTGTATTGAAAATGCAGTTAAGTTTCTGATTGAATCCTCATTAAAAATCAATTCTGATTTATATCTATGAATGAGATTATTTTTTAATTCTGGCAATAATCTTCCTAAATTTAGGTATAGCAAAAAGTTAGATCTTGATGATAAGTAATTGTTAGACCTATTAAAGTGCTTACTTTTTGACAATGTGTTACCTGCTTTGTAGTTTTCTATAATATATTTTATTCCAGCTTCAGATCCTGAAAAAATAAAGAAATCTTCTATGATTGTGAAGTATGGGGATTTAAAGTTTAACTTATCACTAAACAGAGTTTTAGTTAAGTACGGATCTTTACATTCATTAATAGTCATTCCTAAATATTTGCTTTTGTTTGAAATCAAATTTTGAATGATACCAATTGTTTTTAAAGCATTTTTGTTTTTAATATATGTGAAATTATTATTTATATTTGAATTAACAGAGATACTAAAACTTCCTGCTTCGTGTTCTAGTTGATTAAACAGTTCAAAGTAATTAACTCCAGAACTATCTGATATTTGCTTGATTTTTTTATTCCAACTCCAAAAGTTATTATGCTCTTCTAAAAATTGTTTTCTATTTTCAAATAATATTTTATTTTTATTATAGCCTAGACAAAGGAGAAAAGATGTTGTTTTTGGTATTAAATTAATAATTTCAATTTTTTCTGGATCTTGTCCATTTAAAATATCTGTAAAGTTTTTATTTAATTTATTTATACTGCTAAATCCACTGGAAATAATTGCATTATTTTTAAATTTTATGTCAGTAGAAACCCATTCTGAAAAGTTAGGTGGAATATTTAAATTTTTAAAATATATTTTAGATAAGTCTAAAATAGAGTTATAATTTATATATAAATTAATATTTGCAGACTTATTAATGGTATTATAAGTGTTAGAAAAAGATTGTTCATTTAAAAGTGATTCATTAGATGGTATTTGTTTTATAGTATTTTCGATTAGTAGTTTAGATGGTGAAAAAAATAAAATATCTTTGTAAAATGCCATGTATTCAATTTTTTCATTATTGTTTATGTGAAAAATTTTTTTGTTGTCATATGTATTAAATCCATTGATATTTCCAAATTGAGAAACAATGGTTTCAAGATCCTTATTTCCTTTATTAGAGAAATTGGTGACATATAAAAAATCACTATGATTTGATCCTGTTTTACAAAGAGAGATATGCATGGAGTTGGAATTGAAAACATTAACATTTTCTTGAAAAATTGAATTAAGATTATTGATTTTAACTTCAAAATTTTCAAATATGTTTATACTAGAAACTTCATCCCAAATATCATATTTGTTAAGATTTTTAGTTGTTTGGTTTAAGTTATTTAATTGTAAAATTAGTGAGCTATTGGTGGGAATGATTGATAGTGGGTTGTTTTTTTTATCTAATGTGTTTTTGTATGCTTTAAACCCTATAACTATAATAATAACTATAAGTATAATAGGAGTTAATATTTTAATGATTTTATTTAGCATTATAAATGTAAAATTAGTTATTAAATTTAAGTTTTAATTGATGTTTTAGATTAAAACTTCTTCTATGATATTTTGTTAGTCCATTATTTAAAATAGACACCTTATGTTCTTGAGTAGGGTATCCTTTATTTTGTTTCCAATTGTACTCAGGAAACTCATTATGAAGTTTATCCATCAGCTTGTCTCTGTGTGTTTTAGCTAAAATGGATGCGGCAGCAATTGAAATATATTTTGAATCTCCTTTCACAATGCATTTATGTAAAATATTTTGATACTTGTTAAATCTATTTCCATCAATTAATAATAGTTTTGGTTTAATTTTCAATTTGTCAATAGCTTTATGCATAGCTAAAAAAGATGCGTTAAGGATATTTATTTTATCAATTATATCTTTAGAACAATTTCCTATTGACCAACAAATAGCTTCTCTTTTAATTATCTCAGCTAATGTCTTTCTATCTTTTTTATTTAATAATTTTGAATCGTTTATTAAATTATTTTTAAAATTTTTTGGCAGAATTACTGCTGCGGCAATAACAGGACCTGCTAAACATCCTCTTCCAGCTTCATCACATCCTGCTTCAATTGTATTACCATAAAATTGTTTTAACATTTTACTTTGGAAATAGCCCTTTTTTTATTTTTTTATTTTTTTTAATTTTAATATTGTTTTTAACATCAATGTCTTTTTCGTAATTCCACTTTTCTTTATCAAGAAAATAAGCGTTAAAACTTCCGTCTGGGATATAATATTCTTCAAATCCTATTAACTCATTTTTGGGAGCAATTAAATTATTAAAAATTATTTTTTTTTCTTTTTTACTATATCGTAGACTAATAGATGTTTTAGAACTATATTCTAAAATGATTCTATTTTTTAAATCATCTTTATCTTTAAAAATAGGTATACCAAACTTAACTAACTCTTTTCCTGAGAAGTACATTACATCAATTATTTTTTTATCACTATACTTATCATTACCATCCCATCCAAGTAGAGTATAAATATTAATATCATCTTTTTTATGTAGAATGATATCATAATAATAACATCCAAACCAATTGTTAGCGTCCAATTCTTTTTTTTCTGGTTTTCTCAAATTTTCAGAATTATCGTTTAAATTAATAACTTCATATTTTTGTTTGATTTTATTGTAATACTGAATAATTGCATAGTATTCATATGTGTTATTTTCTTTTCTTAAATACCAATTAAACATCCTGAAATGATTGTTTGGAGAATTTAGAATTATTTCTTTTGGTAGTAATTCAAAAGGGTATTTAAATGACTTTTCATATTCTAATACCTCTAATAAATTTTCAATAAAGCCAGTGTTTGCTAATTTCTTCTCTTCTTCATCAGTGGCATAAATAATTGTTGTTGAAAGTAATTTTAAAGTGTCTTCATATTCTTTAAAAAGGGTTTTATTTCCTTTTTGAGGGTATGAGTTTTGAAACAATAATAAAAATAATTGAATGACTATTATCTTTCTCATGTTTATTTCTTATAATGGATTACTTTTGTAAAAATATAATTATTTGATGGATTTACAACAACGTATAAATGCATTTGTAAAACTTGGTGAAAAGATTATTGAAAATGATTATTTTGAAGGTCATTTTCAAAAAATTTTAAGTTCTAATGCATGGTTTACAAAAGAAAATATAATACATAGGTTAACTTACGTCGCAAGTCAGCTTAAAAAAAATAAAATAGAAGAATGGTTGAGTTTATATGATTTTTCTGTTATAAAAAGAAAAAAAACAGTTTTAATTGTGCTTGCGGGTAATATTCCATTAGTTGGATTTCATGATTTTTTCTCTTCATTAATAGTTGGTCACAAGTTAGTAGTTAAAATGTCAAGTAAAGATAATGTCATTTTGAATCTAATAATTAATGAACTAATAAATATCTCTCCATATTACTTGGAAAATATAGAAATTGTTAACGATATTAGAAAAAATAATTTTGATGCAGTAATAGCAACTGGAAATGACCAGTCTGCTAAATACTTTAATTATTATTTTAAAAAATCTAAGAGAATAATACGAAAAAATAGAACGTCAGTAGCTATACTTTCAGGAGAAGAAAGTTCAAGTGAATTAGAAGCTTTGACTTTAGATATCTTTTTATATTTTGGCTTAGGATGTAGAAATGTATCAAAAATATATGTTCCATATAATTATGATCTTAATAAATTATTTAAAGTTTTTTATAGATATAAGGATATTATTAATCATAAAAAATATGCAAATAATTACAATTATAATAAAACAATTTTTTTGATGGGTAACAATAAACTATTAGATAATGGATTTATCTTACTTAAAGAGGATAATTCTATAAACTCTCCATTAGCCATGCTTTATTATGAATTTTACAAAAGTTATGAAGATAAAAAACATCTAATTGATAGAGATAGAGATAATATTCAATGTATAGTATCAAAAAAAGATGTTTATTTTGGTTTGAGTCAGACCCCTGAATTGTCAGATTATTCTGATGGAGTTGACGTTATAAATTTTTTAATTAATATTTAATCTTGAAATTCGTAAACACCAATGTCAGGGTTTGTTCTAAAATTCCCTTCAATATCTAATAAAACATTTGTTTGAGTTCCACTATTGTTAGCGGGTGATTGTTGAGTTGTTTTATAGTTTTTATAATATGGGTCCAAAAAAATAGGATTTTGGTTAATTATACAGTTTTTAAAATTAGAGCTATTGATATTTACAGGAGAGTTTTCTAATTTAATGAGACAGTGATCAAAATCAAAATTAAAATTAGCAGAGTTATCTTCCTGAAATGAAATTTCATTTGAAAGGCTACCATAAATGATACAATTAGTAAACTTTGCTTTTTCTAAATTTCTTGAGTAAATATTTCCATCTATTCCTTCGTAATAATTATTTAATAAAATTGATGGATTTTTTCTACTATTATAGTTCCAGTAATTTGCAAATGTACAATGATTAAAATCGTATGTTCCTCCAATGTTACATGCTAATGTATATTGTCCACATTCATTTATTAATAGATTTTCAGCATTTATTGTTGCTCCTTGTCCAAGTATTCCTATTGAGGACATGTTTTCTATAATTGAATTACTAATTTTAACTGTTGGATTATTGTTTGCTACAGAGTCAGCATGTATTCCGATAGTTCCATTTTTTATAATTGCATAATTAATTTCATTATTAATACTTCCAGGCATCATCCAAATTCTATCCCATTGACCTGGAAGTTCTTTATACCATTGGTCTAGTCTGTCTCCTTGAAAAGTCACCTCATTTCCTAATTCTCCATTTATTTTAATAGTGCCTCCAAAATTTGGATTAAACGGATTTCCAACAATAATTCCAGAATTATGGTGTAAATAAATATTTGTTCCTGGATTAATATTCAAAATGCAGTTTGGTTCTATAACTACATACCCATAAATTACATGAGGTTTATCATTAGTCCATGTTTCATTACTGTTAATTTGATGATAATAAAATTTTATAGTATCGCTACCTGATAATATTTCCCCATATGTGTTTGCTGTGTGAAAATAAGCATCTTGACCCCAAGCAATTAGTTTGACACTCTGTTTTTTAGAACCTGATGTAAAAACAAGAGAGTCAGATAGTATATATGGTAAGGTGTTATTAGATGGATTAATTGTTACTTCTATAAATATAAAAATACTATCTTTAGATGGGATGTTTACATTATTTAATGAATTGCTAGCAACTCCGTCTATATTGATTCTGAAATTAGCTACTGAAACCCCTTTTAGTTCAATATCAGTGTAAATGTCATTTTCATTATTATTATAAACTTTTAAAATTTTTGTTATTGATCCAACAGAAGCAAATACAGTGTCAAAAGTAATAGTATCATTTGAGAAATTTAAACTTCCTGAGTTGTTAGTATCTACAGTTTCTTTTTTACATGAAAAGAAAATAAAACACACTACAATAAATAAAGCTTTTAAATATTTCATATTATTTTTTCTCTTTCTATATTTCTTTTAATATCTTTTTCTTTAATGCTTTCTCTTTTGTCATATATTTTTTTTCCTTTTGCTACAGCTATTTCAAGTTTGGCAATTCCCTTATCATTAATAAAAAGCCTTATGGGAACAAGTGCAAAGCCTTTTTCTTGTACTCTACTTTTAATTTTATTTATTTCTTGTTTATTTAAAAGAAGTTTTCTTTCTCTTTTTGGTTCATGGTTAATGAAACTTGCATATTTGTATTCACTAATATGTAAATTTTTAATTATTACTTCGCTATCAATTATTACACAATATGCATCAGAAATACTTGCTTTATTAGCTCGAATAGACTTAATCTCAGTACCTACAAGAATAATGCCGGCAGTGTATTTTTGAATAAATTCATACTCAAAACTAGCTTTTCTATTCTTAATATTTACCTTTGAATTCATTTAGCAAAGATAGTTATTTAGAAAATATGTTTAGATATTGCTTTTTATCCAAGTGCAACGTCTAAAATCATCATTACAATAAATCCAGTAATAAGACCCATTGTGGCAAGATCAGTATTTCCTCCTCGTTGACTTTCTGGAATTACTTCTTCTACTACAATAAATATCATGGCTCCAGCTGAAAATGCGAGAGCATATGGCAAGATAGGTAATACTTGCATAACAATAGCAGCGCCAATTACAGCAAATATAGGTTCGACTATACCTGAAAGTTGTCCCCATTTCCATGATTTCTTTCTTGACATACCCTTTCTTCTTAAAGGCATAGAAACAGCAAAACCTTCTGGAAAATTTTGAATTCCGATTCCAATACCTAAAGCAATCGCACTTCCAATTGTAAATACTGAATGACCATCCATACCTAGTAATTCAGGGTTTGCTAGCGCTCCAAATGCAACTCCAACTGCTAAGCCTTCAGGAATGTTATGAAGAGCAATGGCTATTACAAGTAATTCTGTTTTTTTCCATTTCGTCTTGATGCCTTCGGCTTCATCTTTTTTTGCAAATAAATGAATGTGAGGTATATATTTATCTAAAATATAAAGGAATAGTGCTCCTAGAAAAAAACCTATTGCTGGTGGGAGATATGGGGGTAAATTAGACAAACCATATTCATTTTGCATCTCAACATATGAGATTGCTGGTGATAATAACGACCAAAAACTAGCGGCAATCATTACTCCTCCTGTAAAACCTAAAGATATATCTAAAATTTTTCTATTACTATTTTTAAATAAAAAAACCAGTGAAGCGCCAAGAGCAGTTAAAGCCCAAGTAAATAATCCTGCATATAGAGCTTGAATAATTGGATTTTGTTTAACAAACCATTTGAATATTTGTAATTCTTCCATTATTTATAATTTTTTAATTAATAAATTTTTACTTACATCATTGCTTAAAAAGAATGTTTTATATTTTGTTTTAACTTCCATTGATTTATCAAAATTTACCTTATTAATTATTTTAATTTCAACACCTATTTGAATTTTTATTTGGTTTAAATATTGAAGGAATGAATTTTCATCTAACTTAACACCCATAATAATTCCTTTTTCACCTACTTTAAGTTCGTTTAAAGATTTAAAATCAGAAAGTGGTATTTTACCTTCTTTAGAAGGTATAGGGTCACCATGTGGGTCAAATTTGGGTTTGTCAAGAAAATCATCTAGTTCATCAATGAGTTTTTCAGACTGGATATGTTCAAGTTGTTCAGCAATTATATGTACCTCGTCCCAACTAAAATTTAATGTGTTTACTAAAAAAGTTTCCCAAAGTCTGTGTTTTCTCAAGATGTTAGTTGCATTTTTCCTGCCTTTTTTAGTTAATGAAACTCCTTGATATTTTTTATATTTGATTAACTTTTTCTCTTGCAGTTTTTTAAACATGTCTGAAACCGAAGCAGGACTTGTGCCTATATCATTAGCAATTTCATTAGTAGAAATTCTTCCATCATTTCTTAAGCTAATTGAAAGTATTGTCTTGAGATAATTTTCTTCGGCTTGTGTAAACATTATTTTTTTTGTTGCAAATTAAATAAAAATTAACCTATTCTTAAAATTTTTTTAGACATGTCTAAAAAAATATTATTTTCGCACACTAATCTAATGTATGAAATATCTTTTCTTTACTTTTATTTTTTTTAATACTGTATGTCTGTTTTCTCAGACGATTTCTGGCAAGATTAGAGTAAATAAAGATCCGGTATCTTTTGCTAATATTTTTTTTGAAGATGATAAAAAGGGATCTTCATCAGATATAAACGGAGTTTATACTATTGTAAGTGAAAACTTAGGTGTTCAATTGTTAACGATTTCTGCTATTGGGATGCAAACTAAAAAAATATATTTTGATGTTAAGAAGGGGATGAATAAATTAGACATTGAACTTAATCGTTCTATTTATGATTTAAATCAAATAGTTGTTACAGCAACTAAAACATTTAAAAGGAAAATAGATTCTCCAGTAATTGTAGATATTATTTCAAGTAAAAAGTTGCAAAATATTCAAGCATGTAACTTAGCAGACGGATTAAGTTTTTCATCAGGAATGAGAGTAGAAAATGATTGTCAGACATGTAATTATACTCAGTTACGTATGAATGGATTATCAGGAAGTTATTCTCAAATTTTAATTAACGGAAGACCAATCATATCACCTTTAACTGGACTGTATGGGTTAGAGCAAATTCCCTCTAATATGATCAGTAGAATTGAAGTTGTAAATGGAGGTGGGAGTTCGCTTTATGGGTCTTCTGCTATTGGAGGTGTTGTAAATGTAATAACTAATACACCTCAGTTTAATAAATTTTCACTTGCATATGATTACAATAATATTAATAGTCAAAATACACATCATTCAATCTACGGAAATGTTTCCATAGTTAATAAAAATATAGGGGTAAATTTCTTTATTAACAATAATAAAAGAGAAGCTTATGATCATAATTTTGATAATTTTTCAGAACTTCCTGAAATAAATTATAATGGATTTGGAGCTAATTTATTTTTAATCATTAGTGAAGATCAGAAGTTGGATTTAAATTTTGGAAGTATAAATGAGTATAGATATGGTGGAGAAATTACACATAAGGCTCCTCATCTAGCAATGCAGTCAGAAGAAAGAAATCATGATGTTTTAATGGGTAGTATAGAGCATAATATAAATTTTAGTAAAAATAAATCTTCAATATCCTCATATTTTGCTATTCAGCAAACTAAAAGAGATCATTACACTGGAGTAAGACCTGATCCTAATTCTTTTCAAGACACCTTGCATTTAAACAATCCTCCTTATGGTAATTCATACAATTTAACAAGTCAAATAGGATTTCAATTTGATCATAGGAATAATAAACTAATGGGAAAAAATGTTTTTACTATTGGCTCAGATTATACAATTGATAATGTAAGAGATGAAATTTTAGCGTTTAATTATTTAATTGATCAAAATGTTAAATCACTTGGTGTTTTTATACAGTCTGATTGGCAATTGAATAAAAGATTTAATTTTTTATTTGGGACTAGATTTGATAAGCATTCCTCACTTGAAAAATTTGTTACTAGTCCAAGATTCTCTTTTTTGTATAACTTAAGCACCTATACTCAATTTAGAGCTAGTCTTAGTTCAGGTTTTAGAGCTCCACAAGCATTTGATACTGATCTTCATATGTCATTTTCTGGAGGCGGTGTTTCAAGAATAATCTTAGATGAAAATCTAAAGGAGGAGAAATCACAGAGTTATAGTGCTTCTTTTAACTATGATAAACCAAATGTAAATTATCTTTATGGATTTACAATTATTGGATTTTATACAAATTTAAAGGATGCTTTTTTTCAGCAATTAAACGGTGAAGATGATTTTGGTGATATTCTTTTAAAGAAAAATGGGGGAGATGCTATAGTTAAAGGTTTTACTATTGAAGGAAGGGTTAGTTTAAATCAAAAAGTTAATTTCCAGTCAGCTTTAACTCTACAATCTTCTTCGTATCTAGATCCTATAAGTTATTCTGAATTTTTAAGCAAAAAGAAAGAATTTTTAAAGACACCGAATAGCTATGGTTATTCCACTTTAAGCTATCGTTATAATCAAAATTTAATTTTTAATACGAGTTTTTTATATACTGGAAAGATGACTTTATTACATGTTGGAGGAGCTCCTGAACAGGAAAATGATGATTTTAAAGTATCAAAACCTTTCAAAACAATTGATATTAAAACTACATATATCCAAAACATTAAAAAAATAGAAGTCAATTTAGAATATAGTATTGGTGTGAAAAATATTACCAATGATTACCAAAATGATTTTGATACATTAAAAAATAGGGACAGTAATTATGTTTATGGGCCTAGATTTCCAAGAACATTTTACTTTTCATTGATTTTAAAAAGCTCTTAATTTTTACGGATTTATTTACTTTTGTAAACTAAATTTTATTTTTTTTTAAAAAAAACGTTTCAAACATTAAAAAAAATATAAGTTATTGATAATCAATATTTAAGAAATTGTCATATAAACTATATAAGTATATTAAATTACACTTTTTATTAAAAAAAATTGATTAGAAATCAATTTAAATTATATTTGTAGTTTACAATTGTAAATCAATATAAAATGTATCAAAGACTTAAAATTTGGATAGAAAATATAAATAAAAAACCTTCTGAAATTGCAGATCTTATTGGTGTCAATCGAGCTACAATTTCTCATATTTTAAGTGGAAGAAATAAGCCTAGTATAGATTTTTTACAGAAATTATTGAATACTTATCCCAATTTAAATGCAAATTGGCTCATAAGTGGTTTAGGTAGTATGTATCAGAATAAAGAAAAAAATCAAATTATTAGAAAGCAATCTAAAATTGTCAACAAGGTTGTTATTTTTTATGATGATAACTCTTTTGATGAACTAGATAAAAATTAATTTCATTCTTGTATTTTTGTATAAAATTTTTAAAATAATAAGATAAACTAATGCTTATTGTATTTATACTCTCCATTCTAGTATTATTCATATTATTTTCAAATTATGCTGCAATTCGTTCAATCTTGTTTCTATTTAATCCAGAGTCAGTTCATTATTTTACATTTAATTTTATAAAACGTATAACTTATTTTAAAGTTGTAAAAAAGTTTTTATCAAATATTTTTGTTGTTGATAACAAGGATTTAAATAAAGAGGTATTTGGAATAAAATTTAAAAATCCAGTTGGTTTGGCAGCAGGATTTGATAAGGATGCAATGCTTTTTGATGAACTTTCAATTTTTGGTTTTGGTTTTATAGAAATTGGAACTATAACTCCAGTCGCTCAAAGTGGAAATTCTAAACCTAGATTATTTAGACTTAGTGATGATAATGCCCTCATTAACAGAATGGGATTTAATAATCATGGATTAGAATCAGCTATTTCTAGATTAAGAAGAAAAAAGTCAAACCTAATTATAGGTGGTAATATTGGTAAAAATAAATTGACTCCAAATGAAAAAGCAATAGATGATTATGAGATTTGTTTCGAAAAACTTTTTACATATGTTGATTATTTTGTTGTAAATGTTAGTTCTCCAAACACACCAGGTTTAAGAGAATTGCAAGAAAAAAAGCCACTGTCAAAGATTTTAGCTAGATTACAAGAAATAAATAATAAGAAAGATAAAAGAAAACCAATATTGTTAAAAATTTCTCCAGATTTAACAACAACACAATTAGATATCATAATAGAAATAATTATTGATTTAAAGATTGATGGTATTATTGCAACAAACACAACAATTGATAGAACAAATCTTTTAACAGAAAAATCAAAAGTTGAAAAAATTGGCGCAGGAGGATTAAGCGGTAAACCATTGAATGATAAGTCAAATTCAGTGATAAAGTATATAAAAGAAAGATCAAACGGATCTTTCCCCATTATAGGAGTTGGAGGTATTAATTCTGCAGAAGACGCTATAGAAAAAATTGATGCAGGGGCATCTTTAGTTCAAATATATACTGGTTTTATTTATAAAGGACCGTCCTTGATAAAGAATATTAATAAAGCGATTTTAAATAGTGAAGTCAACAATTAAAATAACTGAATGTCCTAGAGACGCAATACAAGGAATAGTTGATTTTATCCCTACTAAAGATAAAATAGAATATATTAATCGTCTTTTAAAAGTAGGTTTTGATGTTATAGATGTTGGTTCATTTGTTTCTCCTCATAAAGTTCCACAAATGAAAGATACTGATGAAGTGATTTCTTCTTTAAATCTTGATGGGAATGATAGTAAACTTTCAGTTATTATAGCTAATTTAAGGGGAGCTAACAAAGCTTGTAGTTTTCAACAGATTAGTTATCTTGGTTTCCCTTTATCAATTTCAGAAGAATTTCAAAAGAGAAATACAAATATGGATATTAATAGTGCACTGGAATTGGTTCAAGAGATTCAAAATAAAACAATACAAAATAATAAAGCGTTAATAGTATACCTATCAATGGCATTTGGGAATCCCTATGGAGAACATTGGCACCCTGATCTTGTTTGCAATATAGTCGAAAAATTAAATCAAATAGGAATAGAAAAAGTTTCTTTATCTGATACAATAGGGGTTTCGTGTCCTGAAAATATCTCTCCACTTTTTAAATTAGCTATAAAAGAATTTTCAAAAATAGATTTTGCCGCCCATTTTCATTCCTATGTGAAAGATGCAAAGGAAAAAATTGATGCAGCATTTTTAAGTGGATGTGTTAATTTTGATTCTGCCATTGGTGGTTTTGGAGGTTGTCCTATGGCTAAAGATGAGTTAGTTGGAAATATTCCTACTGAATTACTTGTAGATTATTTTAAATTTAATGATGTAGATTTGAGAATAGACTACTCTGCTTTAGATAATATTGTTAATAATATTCCAAAATATTTTAAATAATTTTTTTTTGTAACTAAATTTTTCCTCATTTTTGCAAAGTATTTAGTGTTCTTTAAGAGTTTAAACTTAAAGATAAAGGGAAATAGGTGTAATTCCTGTACTGTTCCAGCAGCTGTAAAGTTTGCTTAATTTGATAAATACAAAGCCACTGTAATGGGAAGGCAATATCAAATAAACTAAGTCAGAATACCTGCTAATACAAGCTAATTTTATTTCTCTCTGGTAAAGCGAAATAATATTTTTAACTTAAAACAATTAAATTATGAAAAAAACTATTTTCACCTTTATTCTGTGTATTTCTATGTCTTTACATGTTTTGTCACAGAATGTATCTGTTCAACAAGTATTTGTTCTAAATGAAGGTTATTTTGATTATACTAATAATCAAATTGGTGAGCCTGTTACTTTGGGAGTTTATGATCCGAATAGTCAAACATATCAAGTCCTTGATACCATTATTGGTGCTAGATTTGCTTCTGATATGCTTATAGATGACAATTATCTTTATGTTGCTGCAGACAACAAATTATACAAATACAATAAAAACACCTACAATCTTATTGCTTCCCAACAAATTAACGGGATTAGAAATTTAGCTATTTGGAATGATAAAATTATTGTAACAAGAGGAGATTATGATAATGTAACATATGCTCCAATTCTTTACAATTCATATTTACAAGTATTCAATAAGAATGATTTAAGTTTTCATCTAGAATTTGATACAATAAATGGACCAAAGTGGTCAACACAAAACTTACTAGTTAAGGATAATAACTTATATGTCGCAATTAATAATGCATATGAATGGGGTAATTACAAAGGAATTATTGGTGTTGTTGATTTAAATTCTTTTTCATACACTAGTGAGATAGATTTAGGAGCAGATGGTGTTAATCCTGACAATATGATGATAAAAGGTGATTTTGTGTATACAGTAAATAATAAAGATTGGTCGGGGTCTTCAATTTCTAAGGTTGATTTATTATCTAACACGCATGTAACAACTAATTTAGCTTTAGTATCAACTGGTTGTGGAACTTCTTGCTTGAGGGATGATAAAATAAATTATCAACTCTCTGGTGATGTATCGGTATATGAATGGGATGTGAATTCTACTCCTAGTACTGGCTCTGCTTTACCACTAAATAATAACTTCTATGAGTTAGCATTTGATAATGTAAATAATCTCTTGTATGCAAGTACTACTGACTATTTTTCTTATGGAAATGTAAATATTTATGATGCTAATAATATATTAATACATTCATTTAGTACAGGAGTATCTCCAGGAACTATAGTGTTTGATAATGTTACTAGTTCATCTCCTGTATCATGTGCAATATCTGCACCTACAAATTTAAGTGTAACAAACATAATTCAAAATAGAGCTACAATTAACTGGGATAATATGAACTCTTCAACTTCTCAGTTACCAGTTGCTCACTATGTTAATGCTGGTAATTATTATTATAATCCATCTGTATTAAACATTAATGTTGGAGATACTGTATATTGGATTAATGATGGAGGGTATCACAATGTTAATTTTGACTTTTCAATGATTACTAATCAACCATACAATAATCCTGTAAGTTTTATAACTAATCCTACCACATCATCTAATATGGCTAGCTATGTATTTTCTGTTCCTGGTACATATAATTATGATTGTTCTGTAGGTGCTCATGCAATTAATGGAATGGTTGGTACTGTAGTAGTTAATCAGTTACCTGCTCCAACGCAAGTTTGTTTAGTTGATCAGTACAGAATTAAGTACAGACCAGTAGGATCGTCTACTTGGACACAGAAGACTATGGGTCAGCCAGTAGGAAGTTGTCTATGGGCATGTAAC
>MDSV01103255.1_pt1 | contig 21788 bp, 13 predicted proteins | sample 810851 | NCBI WGS metagenome assembly MDSV01 (sample SAMN05326640, study PRJNA326480) | marine metagenome | isolation source: seawater | place: Atlantic Ocean: North East | collected 2012 | reverse complement strand
GCATCGTGTTGTTAGTCAGCAATAAAGTAACAAACGACGACCGCACGGTTGCATAGTGTATGACTTTTGCAAATGATCGAGCTCTCGAACAATCAGAAGACGAATAAAATCTGACAAAGGTTGAAAAAAGGTTGGGTTAGGATGTGGTACTCATAGTGACTTCGTTACCAGTGAACTGGTTCCTCGTCCCAAATTATTATTATTATTGTTGTTACAGTATGTATTTTATTTCCTTCGTAACTTCGTAAAATAAATTTAGCTTCGAAGGTATTCGAGATCATCCGTTCGTTGATTTAAATTAGAGAACCCGGTCACTTACATACCACAGAATATTCATCATGAAAAATATTCCGCCTAGCGTATGAAATTCCGCCCAGCTTTGTGGCCAAAAATTGGCGGGTTTTTAAAATCACCAAAAACTCAGTGTTGGAGCTTTTTTCACGATCCGATCAAGATCATTTCACGATGCGCCTGCAACAAGATGAGCCGCCGGGCTTTGCCCCCCACTGGGAGGAGCCTCCGGACTTCACGGCCCTCAACGACTGCGAACCCAGTCGATTCCGCAGTCTCCGGCGGGAGCGTTGCGCCGAAGCAGGCGGAACAGCGGGGAGAACCCCGAGCTCTCCGCCGACGACCTCGCTAGGGTTGACAATCGCAAAAGAAAGGCGACGTCGGAAGGGCAGCGGGAGCCGCAGCGGGCGCGGCAGATGTCGCCGATCGCCGAGACGCGAGAGGGCCAGGGCGACAGCGGCGACGAGTATTCGCCATCGACGATGGCAACGGTGCATAGAATGGGCAACCGCAGCACCGTCAGGCGAGGCACCGGCAACTGGGATGCGGACACTGCCCGCGATAATCTCCCGACGATGCTCTCGGAGGAGTTCGCGGCGTGCCAAGAGGCGCAGGCGACCAGGGATCAGCCGCGGCCTCCTCCGCCTGAGGCGATGAGGAATGTCTCTTCCGCGCACACCGACGACGGCGATCGCGCTACCGACACGCTGCAAGAAGTTGGGGATGGCGATGGCTCCGTCTCCCCCACCCGCGCGCCGCAGGATGATGTCGACGCAACCCCCGACGAGCCTGAACTGACGGACGGCCGCATGCCGTCAGTGCAAGCACGCACGCCCAACAGGGCGCGGTTTCGGTGGGGGCACGAAGCTAACCCGGATGATCCTGCGCTCAGGCATAGCAAGCTCGCCGACGCCGTCCTCGAGTACAAGGCCTATCAGTGTCCAAATGGCACAAAACGGCTTCGTTGGAAACAGGTCGTCCTGGCGCTCAAGGGTTCAGACAATAACTCCGAGCTCATCAGGCATCTGGCGGGCGCCGAGTCCAAGTCTTGCATCGATGACGTGGCGGATTATTGGAAGGCGTTCTTCGAGAAATGGAAGATGGACATGCGGATCGAGGAAGGGAAGAGCGGATGCGCCGCTGACTTCTCCGCCCTCGATAATGTCCTTGCGGTCATCGCGAAGGCGGAATACGACGGCGAAGGGCTCAGGGAGGCGCCGACGCCCGGGACGACGACGCCGCGGAACCTGGTCCGAGGGAGGCAGGAGGCACAGGAAGTCCTCGACGCTGCCTGCGCCGTTGCGACGGGAGCGGTGCGCAGGAATTTGCAGGAGACGCGCACTGCCATCGATAACCAGCCGGAGGGTGCAGAAGATGATGATGTCATCGATATGCAAGCTGGACAACCTGAACGACCGAATCCGCGTGCTCGCGTGCCAGGGAGAGCCAGGACCGTACTGGCAACGCGCGAACACGGAGCGGGCGGCCTCCCTGAGGCTGGTTTCGACGGTGGTAACAAAACTCATATGAAATCTCACCAATAAAGTGAGTTTACAATTTCATCCCGAGATGGTTTTCCCGTTCTGTGATTGGTCAAGAAGTCGTAAACGTTGATGGTAGTACCTCGTAACATACACTAAACACTTATAAATAATATTAGTGACTCGCTCGTAACGCTTCGTACATATTATTATGGAGCTGTTTTGCGAGTCACAAAAAAACACTGAGAATCGTAGTCTACTAATTAAAAAAAACACTAAATCGCACTTTATTTAGGTAACCCTGATGGGGGTACCCAGTGAGCGGGAAGCGTCAATACTGTGCGTATGAGATAGAAAATAAGTGAGATAAAAATGTCTAGTGCTTATTTGCCCGGGGGGGGGCATTTTCCTCCTCTTCCAGAATCGTCTTCAGAGAACGAGCCTAGGAGTTATAGACCATGCCTCTAGTTCGACATTCATGAAAAGGTCCCATAACCACACGAACCTTGCTCGCGAGTTCCCTGGTCGTAATAAGCGCTTCGGAGACGGAACGGCGCTCAACAGCCCTATTAAGGTTTGTCGACAGTCTGACCAATCGCTCACCAGGTTTGTAAGATATAGGCGTGGCTACCGCGGCACAACCGGCGTGAGGCAAGACCAAAACGAAAACTGTACCACGCTGCGTGGGGAGTGAATGGGTACATTGAAATTGAGGTTCTAGCTAGCTAGCTAGCTAAACTGGCAAGATACTTACGAAAGGGCGTGACTTTGGGCACTTTAGTCCAATCTTCACGAAGCATCCAAACCCCCCATTTCTTCAAGGCGTCAATCCTACTTTTTGCATGTTCTATCTGTTTGTCATGGGAAAAATTTCGATTACTACCACCTTGCCCGACAGCATGATAGTGTAGGCAGCCAGCTGGAGTCTTAATGCAATCATCTGCGATTGATGAATAAATTGCAGTGGTGACGATGATCGTTGTGTTGTAATCCCCTTGCCCTAAATATAAAGGCAATCTATGATCGGTCAGCCTGTGATAAGTTCCTCTGGCCTGCTGTTTGACTAAGTTGATCTGAGTCCAACCTTCTTCCTTCCGATCTGACAATGTCCCGTTTATAAAGGAAATAGACGAAGTTGATGGCCAGTACATAATAACACCGTTGTTCGACATAAAAGATAATTTCACCTCTGGAGAGAGAAATTTTGACCATTGGCCCTCCGTCTCTGAACCAAAAAATGCACTAACGAAAATATCAACAGGGACATGAGATCTTCGCAAACCAAACAATATTGCCGGCATAGATGAAATGTGCGCGACATCTGCATCTGAAAATAAACAGGGGATACCAGTGTCTAAAAGCTGTAGAGTAAGTTCTGCTTTAAAACGCATAGCATTCGCCAGGTATGCAGGCGTTGAGCCATCCTGAACCTCCTTTTTAACCTCTTCATAAAGCTTTTGGGAAAAGGTGTGCGGCATCCCAAGTTCCTTCAAGTACGGCAGCACGTCCGGCTCAGTAGCAACAGCTATAAAATGTGGACAGAATGGAATCAACGTGATCCACGAGTTCAATACCATTGAGATGTGGCCGCGATCAACATCAGTGATACATACAAATCTGAAATCCCATTGTTGTGCATTTTCAACCCCATCCGCAAGAACACTATTCCAATCGACATCGAAAAAACCATGGCCGGCCTGTCGGAATGCTGATTTCAGTGAGTCGATACGTGCAGATCGGGCACGCTCATCGATATCAGGTGCCACTACACTTTGAAAGTCATCGGCACCTTGGAAGGAAACCTGATGCAGATATTGCTCTGAAACTATTTGGTTGCCCGGTGCAGCCCTGAAAGTCATAGGGTTCCCACCAATCTTTAGTGTGTCCATCAACAATGTTGCCACAAGAAATATTGCGACTAGTCGTGTGCCTACTGATGAAACACCATTTTCGCGTTGGAGGTATCCTTCTTTCTCAAAGGCCTCCCTCGCTGCGAGAGTGAGAGAGGCGGACAGGCACATACTCAACCCACAAGCACCTCGTGGCGATAGCGAGTCCTGAAAAAGAAACACGCCTAGTATGATCGTTGCGGCAGTTTTAGCCTGTCCAATGATCGCGTAGATCATCGTTGTGCTCTTACTCGCTGCCCACATTGAAAGCCACTGAACTGCAACAGCGAGGAGGAGATTCACTAAAACTGAAAGTGAAGCGCCCACTGGGTTGTGTTCAAAATTAATCTCAGCCCCGGATGTTTTTTGCTCAAATGAGAGCACTATCAAGAAGAGCACAAGGGAGGAAAACAAACCCCACGGCACGCAGAGATATAAAAATTCAGTTGAACTGATCTGGTGCAGTGTACACAGGTGCCGAACGAGAACAGCATTTGTCAGATAGCCTGCGATAAATATGAGTGCTATTCCTGCGGAATGGAAAGATACAGACGTTTCATCCCGCGACGTCACGTATATACCATAGGTGACGGAAGCGAGGCCCACAAAGTCCTTCCATGAACGTTTTTTACCATACAGATAAAAGTCCAGCACGGCACCCGCGGGCATGGCTGTTAGTTTGCTTAGCTGGTGAAATTTGACTGAGGTGAGCTGGAGCAACAAGTTGCTGGCAACAACGCTAAGAGAACCAAGACCTGTGATGCAGAGTAGCCAACCCCAATGAACATCACGCGGTTTGACTCCGGCACAGTTGCTGCTGAGCCGAATCCAGAAAAAGGTGCAAGCGTTGTGAAGGAAGGTTAAGGCGGCAGATTTTGCTGGAAATGTCACCTGACCGAGGACGAACTTGTTCGAGTTCACGAGCGACGCCGTGGCTATTACTCCGATTATCTGAATCAGCGTTTCCCTCTCTCCAATCGATCTCGCTGGAATATTGACCATACTTGTTTTCGAGCCCGTGGTACGCCCGGGTACGGTGCGGTCGCGTGGCGCGTTGGTCACAGAAGGTCATAAGTCACAAAACATGCAAATAAATAAATGAATATCTTCGTTCGTACCTTCGTACGCTTTTGTAATTATTATTATTAATTATTAATTATTAAAATATTACCTTCGTACCTTCCAGCAGGTATTATGTTTCAATCAGTCGAAATTATTTTGATTCACCGCCCCTGAGACCGTACCCGGACGTACATACCCGGGGCGTGACATGCATGGGGGAGTCTTCGGGGAAATATTCTTATTACGTACATACCTTCATACCTTCATTCGTACATAATAAAGCTTCGTTAAATATTAAATAAAACTCCATATTCCATACATGTAAACTTCATGTAATTTTCCTTCATGTAATTTTGGAAAATTACATGATCGGATCATGTAAATAATAAATAAACTTCGTTCATGTATTTTCGTGCATTGTATTCACTTTTATTTCCCAACGGATGATGTAATTTTCCGAAATTATTACATCATCTACATAATACATGACGTAATAAAAAATTACATGATATGATATGATATGTAATAAAATATAACTCTCCAGTGCCCGGACAGTCACGTCACGTATTCGGCGCGCGATGTGGTGGCGCGCGTCGTCCGTCCCCAGGGGGTCGGCATAGCCGCGTCGCGTGGTCGTGGTCGTGGTCGTCAACGTCATCGTCGTCGTGGCCGTCGCGTGAGAGGGGACGCGCGGCGCGTCGGAGCGTGGGCGCGGTCGTGTACGAAAATATGTCATAAGGTATCACGGTGTGTGCCGAAATCTGAATCTGAATCTACAGCTGCCCCAGATCTTGTGTAGCAGTGCCTGCATTGGTACTGCTTGCCTTTGTGCTTCACAGGTATGCACATGATCGTGGTATCTTGCGAAAGACGGGCCCTTCGCTTGCGTTGATTGACAGATGTGGAGCCAAAGCTTTCTCTGCTCTTCGGCGGTGCTGCAGGTTCATAATCACCGAAGAGCGATTCCGCAACCGCCTTGTGGAACTGTTTTCGGCTCATCGGTTTCTGCTTGAAGTGGGCGCACTCGTCCCTGTACAGGATGTAAGCATTGACGAGCGATTGATCGATAAGCCAGAAGATGCCGAGAGCGTGCCACCACTTTCTTGTTTTCCTGTGAACTGTCATCGACGCTCTCAATTGATCACTTTAGTCACAACCTGCCATGTATTTGTTGTAGACACCTGCGACCATGGGTGCGGTCACGTCTTCGTTCGTTGACTTCTGGCCATGTTGGGAGATCCATCGCTTGAGTTTGACTTCCTCTCTTGGATCAATGAAGTTGGCAAGTAGGTGCACACTCCCACTGTCTTGCCATCTGACCGCCGAGAGTTGCGGGGCTGCCCACCTCCAGACGATCTCCTGCCTGGCATGTTTCTTGCCATCGGTCATGATCTCCGCGGGGAACCCTGTCTGAGCAACAATTTTCCTGCATGTGCCGCAAACATATAGCTTGTTGGCGAGCCCCCACTTCAGAAACTTGACAGAAAGGAACCAGTTATCGGCTACAAGCTTGTGAAACTTGTTGGCGCAGAAAGAAGCTAGCTGTTTGATATAAGGCCACTTCTTTCCTTCGTGTTTGTCAATGATGCCGATGTCAACCATGAACGTGCGAAGATAACCGACCTTTGCCTCGCACACGGCGATGATGGTTACCCCGTCTTGATGGGCTTGTTCTTCGCGAGGCTTCGGTAGCTCCCCGTCTAGTGCGCCATCATGACTCGCTGCTCATCCATGGAGAGGTAGCACCCTGGGGTGTACTTAGTGAGGCAGTTCTGGTGGAACATCTCGAGGATACGGCCTATTTTACTGACTTTGTGGTTGTGGGTGAGTTCCCCGTTCGTCAGGGCCTCGCCCCCCGGCTCCCCTCCCTCCCCCGCCTTCCGCCTGTAGGTACCGTCAGGAAACACCTCGACGTCACTCGGGAGAACGTACCCAGCATACTCGCTCTGCTTTGCTGTTTCTTTGCTCCACCCATAATACTGGCAGCGCAGTGAATGACCCCAGTGCTTGTTCCCGCTGACAGCGAGCCCGACGAGGACGCCGAAGAACTTGCGTATCTCCCTCTCGCACTTATCCCTGCTGGTCCCTACCTTATCGGACATCGTCGTTGCCCACCGAGGTGGCCACGAGTGTTTGTAAGCCTCTGGCTTATCCTCAGGTTCCTGCATCGCAATGGTATTGATATGCCGTAGCGTCTCCCCGACGAGGAGCCCGAACATCCTTTTGTCAAAGAAGGTTTCAAAGTACTCTATGGGCCGGAGAACATTGCAAGTTGAACCCGATCTCATCCTCTTCTCCTTCATCATGACTACGCGCCGACCCGCACTTCTCTTTCTGTTCGTCTGTCCATTCCTCAACCTCCAACGTCCCCGTGACTTCATCCTTCCAGTCAGCATCGTTGAGTGACGCCATCGCAACCCGAGGGACGGGCCCGACGGTAGCTCCGCCAACTCTGCGGGGGGCGCGGGGGGGCGGTTCGTACCTCGGGACAATTTCCAGAAGGACGCCCATTGTCCCGGTAACCTGGGACGAAGCCGTCATGTCTCCCCTCAACATCCCCGCAGCCCCGTCATCAGCATTGCGCAACACCTCGACCCATAAAATTTTTGCAAGCTCCTTCCAGTGGTTTGCAGGATACACTGGCTCGAAAAACTCGTTTATGAACCAATCCTCGCGCTCATCCGTCCAATTTTCCGAGTCCTTCACAGCCGCCGCTAGCTCGTACGCCTTCTCGTTGTAGTCCCGCTTCCTCCCGTAATGATCAGATGGATGTTCAACACTTGCGCTGTTGTCGTTAGCATCACCATCTACGTCTCCATCTTGTTCACCTTGCTCTCCTTGCTCTCGCCCTTCTTCGTTGGATTTGGGGTCGCGGGCGTCCCCGGGGCTGCCCAGATCTGATTCCATATCATCTCCGTGGTCGCTGTCTTCCAATTCGTCCAATTCATCCAGCCCCCTTCGAGGCTCAGGAGAAAGTATGTTTCCATACCCGTCGTCTTCATCGTCACTCTCAACCCATCGATTGTACTGATATGGGCACTCGTCGTCACTGTCCGCGTCGAGCTCTTCGTCACTGTGCACATTGCCGGTGTCTTCAGGATCGACGCCCACGTCGTCGGCAACAATAATATCATCACTTTCGATCGAAGTATCCATTGTTTCGTTAAGCTTTGAAGTCAACTCCCTTGAAGCTTTTGTTGTAGACAGGAAGAGAGCTCGACGTTGCAGCTGTTGAGTGCGTTATAACGAAGAAGCGGAGCTCGCGCGTCGCGTACAGCGCTCCTATGAAGCCGCGGGGGGGACGGGGCGCCGCGCGCGCACAGTGGATATCCTCGTAGGATGTTTTGGAATGGCCACCACTTTATGGGGCAGTGTTTGCTTCTTTTCGTGCCTGCGATGCACGATGAATGCAAGCGCGCACGAGCGTTGGCGAGACCAAACGAAACCAGGTGAAAAGGACCTTGTTGGAATCGTCAGGGTTTGAATTTTCAAATCCCACACAGGAGAAAAATATTCCCGTTGATTGAAAATGCCAAAATCGCTTTGGGCAATCAAGGTCAGTCAAAAAGCCACTAAAGTGGCTTTTGCAAAAGAAAGAGATAGCTAGCTAGCTAGTTTTACCGTTTCAGACGCTAGCTGCAGCTCTTGCCGACGCGAGATTGAAAGGCCGAACGAGCGTGCTACGCGGCGCTCGAAACTTGGTCCGGGCATACCCAGAAGCGACGAGTCACTAACTTCGGCGACGAATAAAGTGCTTCTTGTGTCTGCAACCAGCTCTCTTCACCTATTTCTCGACATAAAGAAGAACATGCACGTATGCATACTCGCAGCAACCAGGCGTGGATTGCTTTTCGTTCAAAAAGCCCACGCGTTACTTCCTGAAGCTAAGTTCACTGTTTTCAGTTTCAAAGAAGACGACCACGAACCCCCATTTCTTGAGTCGATTCGCTCGTTTGTTTACAGTGTCGAAGGTCAATTTATTGAGGCGCGGCAAGTTGGTTTACCAAAATATGCTGATCTGTGGACTTCTCTAGAGAACATTGATGTTATGTTTTGCGTTTCATGGCGCTATATGATTCCTCCGCGCATATATGATATTCCGACCAGAGGGACGTTCGTATTCCACGACTCTATCCTTCCAAAATATCGTGGTTTTGCACCGACAGTATGGAGCATTATCAATGATGAAAAACAGTGCGGCGTTTCACTAATGAAGATCGGTGAAGAGGTTGATTCAGGTGACATAATTGATCAACTTGTAGTAGAGATCAACGACACCGAGGCAATCGCCTCTGTGATGGAAAATGTTACCCGAGCGTATCTCAAAATCCTCGAGAAGAACTTGCCTAACATCATAGCTGGCACATACCATGCAGTTCCTCAAGACCACACCCAGGCGACTTTCACTGCGAAACGTACCGAGCAAGACTATGCAATCATCTGGACCCAGCCTGCAAGGTGCTGCTTCAATCTGGTAAGGGCGTGCACAAGGCCATATCCTGGAGCATTCACACAAGTCTCAGGTGAAAAATACATCATCTGGTCGGCAGATCTTTCAGACAAACGCCAGTTTGAGTCTCATTCCCCAGGCAGAGTGGTTGGCATCAGTGTTATAAATGGCGTGAAAGGACTATCCATCCTCTGTGGTGACAAGAGAGTCCTATTTGTCACGAAAATGTCACGCGTTTCGGATGATGTCTTACTCGAGGGAGATTCTCTCTCTGAGTTCAAGCTCTCGACGTCGTTCCAATAAAAGTTTGGGTCTCTCTTCCACTTCGTAATATCTTTCAAAAATATGGGTAAATATCGCTTGCTTGTTTCGCGTGTACTGTGAAAATGCAAGCAATCAAGCATAGATGATCTCTATCACGAAGAAAAAAATTAAACAACAAACAAGTGCGTGCACCTAGCTAGCTAAATAGATATCGAAGCATTCAAATCAAAGTACCTTCGTAATTTATTATGGAGCTTGCCAAATATCACAACATTTAGGTGCCGGACACAGTCGAGACAGGCACGAATCATGCCCGGGTCTAAGTCTTGGAGGGACTCCGCAAATGTATTACTTGGTGCCTGAGCGTTTGTGAATTCTAACTCTTCATATAACAAAAATTGATTCCTTGTGAGTTCTAAATAAATATGATACCTTCAGTCAATCGAGAGAATTTGCTATGCACGCTACCATCTTGGCATGAACGCACAAGGCCCAGGTGCTTCGCTTGAAAAGCATCAGCTGGAATACGTTCAAATACTCCAACTGAACTTGAACTTAAATCTAAAGCAGTTCAAAAATCATGGAGCATTTTGCCCCTCCTTTTCACCGAACGCCTCGAAAACGAGACTGACCACGTTGTCCACATCAAGATCAGTGAGATCGGGCCAAAGCGGCAGTCGGTATAGTTGAGCATTGCAGTTCACACTCTCCACTAATGATCCGTGAGCGCGGCCGTACTTCTTCCCCCCAGTAGAAATGTGGAGAGGTATGTAGTGTGTGAATATTCCGATGCCTCTTTGCTTGCTTAGTTGGCCGAGATGTTCAAAGATATCTGGGCATAACACTCTGATGTAAAAAATGTGACTGTTGTGCTTGCATTCGGGTGGAACATGAGGTAGCAGCAGTTTGCCCTTTGCCTTGAGAGGCTGCAAACGAGAAAAGTAGCAGTTCCAAACATGTTCACGCGCAGCAAATATTTCGGCCCGTCTATCCAGCTGAAAGAACAGAGGGATGAGAAAAAAGAAAGTTTGAAAAATTTGGCAAAATCGAAAAGTTCAGAGCCCCACCTGAGCTGCAAGAACAGCAGCGTTGATTTCACTTAGAATAAAACTCGAGCCCTTGTCTACCCATGCGTACTTGTCAACTTTACCGGCCAAAAAATCGAAGCGGTTAGTTCCTTTCTCCCATGCAATCAAAGCTTCACACACTAAATCAGGCGAATTGATCAAGACAGCGCCTCCTTCGCCACATGACAAATTCTTGGTGTAATGAAAGCTATGAGCACCAAGGTGTCCGATGGTCCCGAGCGGCTTTCCTTTGTATGTACTGAAAATCCCATGAGCATTATCCTCAATGACGAATAAGTTGTGTCTTTTCGCAATGTCCAGGATAGTGTCCATTTCACACGGGATACCTGCATAATGTACCACTACTATGGCCTTCGTCCGCTCCGTTATGGCGCTTTCGATTTTTGTTTCATCGATATTCTGTGTGTCGCTGCGAATGTCAACGAAAACAGGAACCCCACCGTGGTTAACAAAGGCTGTTGCAGTTGACACGAATGTGTAAGTCGGCATTATAATTTCATCGCCAACATTGGTTTTGATCGCGAGGGAACAAAGTTCAAGTGCAGCTGTTCCAGATGTCACTAACAATACTTTCAACGCACCAAGGTTGGATTCAAGGTGCTCTTGGCAGAGCTGACCGAATTTTCCATGAGTCGCAACACCTTGAGAGGAAAATACTTCCTCTAGATATATTATTTCACCACCTGTCACATGTGGCTTATTGCCAGGAATGTTGCGACTCGTGACAGGATCGTTAAATGGCGTGGTTGGCAGCCAAAAGTGAAAATCGGTGCTAGTGGAGACAAGCATTCCTCCACACTTTTTGTATAAAGTCTGAGCCTTGGTGTTCGCCAGCTGAGTGACTATGTTGCACGCAGCAAAGCCCTGAGCAAGCGACCAACGGAACGCGGCTAGAACCAAAGTTTTACCGATACCAAGACGTCGATAATCAGGATGCACAGCCAACAAGACTATACTGGAGGTCCTGTGCTCGCTATTTGACTTGACTGTGACAGCACCAACCACCTGGGAGGAGACTTTTGCAGTAAGGACCACATCTGCAGCTGAGCTTTTTACACTGTTTTCCATCCATGCACAGTACACACGTTCGAACTGTTGGTAGCTCAAATTCGGGTCGTTCATGAATCGGCTGTCCTTTCCCGCCTGTAAACTGAGCTCAAGGAGCTCAGCAGATGGATTAGTTCCCGGAAACTCCACTACGTCACAATTACATTTTGTTTCCGTAGAGTGTTGCAAGGCTGACAGCAGACTTTCGTTCAAATACGCGGTGTACATAACTTTCGAGGAACAATAGTGTCCAAGCGAACGTGCGTGCGCTTCAAGCGCGCTAGCATGTTCCTTGGCTGTGCTCCAGAAAAGTAGCCTGAACCCCTTCTTGGCGGCATTCTTCAGAGAGTGGTCCAGTTCCACTCTCGTCAAAGACGGCGCAAGAAGCTTCGCGACCGGTATCCCCAGCGCATCCGAATCGAATTCCGATTCAACGATTTCAGGCATAGTGGATTGGGGTTGAATCGACTGTTCTGAGCGAACAAGCGTTAGCTAAACTGCTGAATATGAAGCAATATGGACATCAACACAACTTTTTATTTCGCTGTCCTGATATCGATAATAATAATAATGAAGCTATCATTGAGCCAATCAAATAATAATAAACTTTAACCTTCGTATTAATAAAATCTCGATTTTTATCACCTTTCGACCGCGACTTCGGGCAAAAAGATGTAATTTTCAGGCCGAAATTAATTTAATTTGATTCAAGATCGCCTCATGAGACAAAATTTCGCCCAAAAATTTTGTACCATCGTATAATATCATCTGATTCAAGATTGCACCTAATGAAGGACGAATAAAAACACCACCTTCACTTTTAATTATTTATTGTAAATTTACCTTCGTATTTATTTATTATTTGGGACGATTTTATTACATTTATTAGCACGAATAAAAACAATAATAACTCGCTCATCACTTCGTTCGTTCGTTCGTTCGACGCCGTTTCAAAACACCGTCCGCAACGAATATGCACAACTAAAACGGCAACAACATTTATGAGCTATCTTCGCGGCACTCTTGGCCTCGTTGATTGGTTTGTCGCCGCTCTGGAGCTTCTTTACATCCTCTCCTCGGTGAGAAGTAGCGTTCCTCCGACTCTATCTTCACCTTACGAGACGGAACGCTGAATTTTGCGGCAAACAAATCATCTTACTTTACCCGCGATTGACCTGCTCGTCATGGAATTCGAATGTCGGAACTGTCGACGCATCGTATGATGTCTCAAGGGAAACGCTCCGAGAACCTGCAAACGTTCAAAGGTGCGCGAAGGTAGAACGAATGAAAGAACATACATAGACTACGAAGGTACGAAGGTGCTTTGGGCTTCACACCATTTCACGTCATTTCACGCAATTTTGAGGATAGTACCTTCGTAACTTCGTATCTTTTAGATTGCGCAGCAGTTTTCCACTTTCAAACCTCCGCTTAGCGATCTATATCGCGGTGCGGCTGCATGGCATATTCTTCCACGTCTGGGTTTATACCTCGGCGGAATTCTTTCAAGGTGCTGTGGTCCCACGCGATCGATGCTCAACCGCACATGGGCAGCAGACCAGTAATTTATTACCTTCGTAGCTTGCTAGCGGGCAGTACACCGCTGCCGGGTACAAGATGCAATCGTCAGCAGCTTCAGCGTCGGTAGCCATCCTCCGCACCCGTTTGCTCGGTCTCTGCGTTGCAACGTACATGCATATTCGTGCACTTTGTCGCCGCGTCGCGTGCCCCGCCCCCTGACTGTTATCTCAGGTAAGGCCATGACCACCCGCGGTTCTGTTCACACCCCCCGCATCCAAACCCCTCCCTTCACCCTCGTGAGAAGGGGGAAACGCATGTAGCTTGTTTGAGATGGAAGAGGGACCACCTGCAGTCGCATCCACCGCCCCGACCTACAGGGACCCAGTACGTGACGTGTACCATCGCGCTATCTGTACATCACCACGTTCTGTTCAACCTCCTGGTCCGCCCCACCGGCCTGACAGCCGCGAGCCGCCCTCGCCCTATCCCGAGGCGCTGGCTCATCTCGGTTTAAAAGGCCGCAGCGGGCCGATACATGTTGTATTACTCCATCTCCGCAATGCTTGCACCCCGCAGCGTTGAAAAACGAGAGGAGACCTCCTTGGGCCTCCACTCGCCCCGCCTATCTCGGCGACCCGGGCAGCCGCGCGGTGGCCTGCAGTGCCTCGTGCGCTCCGTACGCCCCCCCGCGCGCGCCCACCGCTCCCACGGGGCGACAATGGCTGTTTCAGTATGTCAGTCTACGGCGCCTGCTGCCAGGCGCGCCCAGATGTGTTAAAATCTTATTTCCATTTGTAACAAAAATGAAAGATACGAACAGGTCCGCAGTGCTCATCTAGCTAGCTAGCTAGATAGTAGATAGTGTGAAACCTGTGGCTACTAGATAGGCCACCCGAAGGGTAATGCCTACCACCCTCGCACTGCTTCAATAACAATGTGGTCAGATGCCATTCAGGCATTTTTATCTGACATGGATGAAAATCACCTTTGCCTCTCGTTCACGAAATCATGGACAGCGCCTGATGCAGTACAGCTATGAACTTGCTCGTATTGACTTGAATATCAGCGTCTCGGCGCGATTGTTGACAATCCATATCATCCATGCACTGTCGAGTGGTTTTCCCTGGAAAAGGATCATGTCCGAGTGGGAACCCTTGATGCATGCAATTTTCTATGTTCTCCTCATACCGGATGTAGTGATTACCACGAAAGAGTACGATTTGAGCATCCAAAGGATATAAAAATTGATACGCATTTATTTCTATAACGACTCCAGCAGACTCCATGAACACATTGTGATTCAGAATACTACCATGAGTTGCAATCATTATTCGTGTTCGGGCCATGTGCATCGCTTGGATTTCAAAGGCAGCATCGCCATCCCAGTTAACCACCGTAACCTCCATTCCATGAGCTGCGTTCTTAACAAGTTCAGAGAGCTCCTTGAGGTTTAATATCCTTCTGTTTTCTTGACTCCGGTCAAATATGGTTATGACATTTCTCTCTTGAGCAGGAACTCTTATCCCTTTCTTTTCGGCCGCTAACTCGCGAAAGAGATCTGAAGAAATCAGTCCATCAGCCAAATACAACGCTGCCCCTGGTATGATAGCCTTCTCGAAACACAAAGGTAACTCGCTTGCGTGGCTAAAATGTTGCGGGGAATATGTAAACTTTGTCTTGTTTCCCAAACACAGCTCGCCATAGTTTCTCTGCCACGATGTCGGTTGTGGTCGGAATAAATATGCGTAGTCAAACTCTGATGCGGGCGAACGCATTGTTTCCAACAAATCATCCGGAGAAGTCAAGCGCCTTTCTTTCAGTCCACCAAGCTCATATAAACGAGCGACGAATGCGGCCTGCATCTTAGTCATGTAGTGGTAAACGTTGTAGTTGTCCGCATCAAAGGCTGCTATAAGGCTCCACCCGGTGATATCTGCGGCACCGTGAACTGAGCTCCGCGAAGCATATTGAGCAGACGAAAAAAAACTGCGAAAGGGAACATCATAGCGCCCGAATGATGTTTTGGCATATAGTTCGATGCCTGGGCGGTGCCAAGGAGACGGGCTGAGTTGATTCAGCATTTCAACCGGATTCCCTTGTTTCGTGGCGTCCGTGGTAAGCAAAACGAGACTTGCGTCTTTATCCACACACAAACTTCGGTAATAGACACAGTAGCTCAGTTGGTCTATGACATGACAAGACCAAGAAGGCTCCGTGCCATTTGTATCGACAGCCTCGATCGGAATTCGTAATATTGTGTCAGTGGCCGTGTCCGCGTTGGGTTGGAGGAATTTGTCACCGAAGGTCGTCTTCCACAAGAAAAGAAAAGTGAGGAGAACGAAGAGAACGATGAAACTACGGATAATTTGCCGATGGCGCGGCATGATGAGTGATAGATCGAGGCGGTCATGTAGATGCGACCATGTAGGCACGCGTTCCTTTCCCCTGCGCCCCGTGTGTTCCTGGTATCCTTTTATGTTGCGGTTGCATATCGATATTCGATATTCGGCAAACCTACGGAATATTATGATGAACGAAGTAAAAGCAAAGTAATATCACCGTAAAACCCATTTTGCTAAATTATTGCTAAATCTAGCAAAATTTTAGCAATTTTGAAAATTACTAAAATCGCAAAAATCTTACGCCGCATTTCGATTTTTTGGTTTTATTTCTTTTTTCAATATTTTCTATTAATAATAGAATCCAAGAAGAAAAATGATTTTAATTTTTTTATAAATAATTTAAAAAAAATAATTTTATGGGTCAAAAGAACAGTCTGACCGAGAGGTGGACCGATCCGTCGATGAAGACATACTACCAATAGACCCCGACTGCCTTTCGAAGTTCGTGCAAGGTTGAGGATACATCCTAATTTATCCTCAACCCATCTAGAGAACAGGCACTTTGTATCCATTCCCCGGGAAATGCTTACTGGCCATCAGGAAATCGAACCAACAATCGAACGAATATGGGCAACAAAAGTGATGTCACAAAAGGTCTTTATGAAGATTCCGAACGACAGTCATTCACAAGTGAAGACGAATTTCACTTGCCGGTCACCAAATGCGTACCCATAAATAAAGGAAAGCATGTATGCTGACTGACCGTTCCTGAGGCACTCCTGACAGCTTCCATCAATCATGATCGCCGTTCGGTTGTATTCTTCCTCTGATCCGTTACAACTCGAAAACGCCACATCCAACTCATTGTACTGCAGCGAGAAAAACTGGCCGTCCTTTAGAGGTTTCTGGAGGTTCTGGCTGTTGGCTTTTTCCATGCCAATATATTTGTTGCTCATGTGGTGGATACCGCCCTGTTTCCAGTTCCTTAAAGGACTAACCAATCTTTGGCTGTGCATCAACACTTGGGCCGAAGCAATCGCCGGGTTGAACTCGCCTCCAACGTTCGAGCAGTTAACAAGGACCTCCGACCCTGTTTCGTTGATCATTTTTGCTAGCAATACTTTTGGCAAAATGTATCCTCTCCCCCCAGGCGCGTGGACAGAAGAGAAAAAGAGTTCTTCTCCAGATCTAAATATGTGACCTGCACCCAACCTGAACATAGAATATTTAAGACCGTCCAAGAGCTCAAAATCGAAAAAAACGGGAAACAGAGGTGGCTGCATCTGCCTCATAAAGTGATATTGTGACACGAAATACAAAATATTTTCCACCGAGTACAAGACATCATCTTCCTGTACTATGAAAAAGTCGAAGTTATCTCTTTCACGCAAAAATATTTCCCTGTGACGGCACGCTAAAGTTCCTGCAGTTCCGAACGCAGCAGGTGGCAAAGCTTCCCAGGGAAACGTTTCCACGTCCATCATGAACGAAGCCTTGCTTCTATGACATTGGATCTGGGGTGAAGTAAGATATTCCGACCATTTCGCATCCACAGAATCATATGCTGTGAAAATCAACTTTGCTGAGAAGCCGAGTTCACAAAGGGTCGCATAACTTCGATGTATTGTGTCCAAAAAGTGCAGCTGCATGCCGTTGTAACTTCCCGAGGTTGTCACGACGGCCAGTAATGAAATGTTACCAAAAGGTGCATTAGGTTCTATTATTGATGCTGGCATAAACATCGATGGGTATGAGATGGAGTAAGAAACAGAGGGAGTGTCCATGAATATCCCAGTAAACACAAGAATACCGACAGCAACAAAAACGTATAGCCTAAGGCTCAAATTTATACTTGTAAAGCCAGACGCGAGCTGATCTTTGAAACAAAAGAGAGCAGCCCCTGCAAATGTGACAAGCACCCCAACAGCATTTTTAAAAGTCACAGCGACCCCGCTAAAAGTTTGTGCGATTAAGAATACGAATATGTCTTTGATATTTGAACATACGTTTTGAGTAAGTGGCGAGTTTGCTCGCGTGTTCAGGACCACTGCTGAGTTCATTGTTCCTGCCAGTGCGACAGACATCAGCACCCGCCAATCGGCGAGAGTGTACGCATAAGACAACGGGTCGATGCTTCGAGTGAAAATAAAGACCCCAGAACATATTGCAAGGTAAAAGGAACACTGGAATATCAAGTTGAAGCTGTCCGTTGTTACAGATGCCTGTTTGTGGTAAGCAATGCTCACGATGTATAAGGCACCAAAGAAATTGCTTAGTCCTGTGTACAAGTAACCCGTGAAGTTTCCACGAAATTCGCTCACGCCCATTAGGATGGAGCCAGTAAGAATGGAGCAAATACTCACAACATTCCAGTTATCAGGACGCTTTCTGAGTAATATGTACTCAAGAAGTACCGTTAATGCAATTTGTGTTTTTCGCAGAGTCGTATACAAGGACAACTCGAGAAACTTCTGCGAATACATCGACAAAATCGCATAGGACACGAAACTTAAGATCACGATGATAAGCGTGGAAGTTGGAAGCTCTATAGGTTCAATTTTGACGAAATTGAATTGGTGAGCAAGTAAACACGTTGTGATTACGAGGAGCTGTTGTTCCAGAAGGAGAATTTCAGGCGGTAGTAAGGCTGCGCTGCGCAGCACAACGGTATTCGAAACTGTTAACATCGTCGAAGAAAGTATGTACGAGGACGCGACCATGATTTTAAAGCTGGCGTCCTTGTCCTCGGATAGCTTTGTGACGCCTGACATTTTGAGGTGTCGTCTTGGGAATGGCGAGCTTTTCCCACGAGCGAAGAAAATAAGATTACAGAATTGAAGTTTGTATCACAACTCGTTACCGCATGCCGTGTTCGAAGGGTGGAAGGATTTTTCTCAGCTGCCGAAATTTCACTAATAACTTTTAGGGACTATCATATTCAATATGTAGTCTATTATCTAATACGAAGGCACGAAGGTACAAGGTACCAATTAGCGCAATATGGTATTATCAAATTCATAGTCTATGTATCATAGATATTTTATTTATTGATGAATATGAATAATAAATAAATGATGATACGAATGAAGGAATCGAATGAATGCTCTATGGGAATGAATGAAGGTAATTATTTATTACGTGCAGTTACATTGAATAAGAAGGTAATAAGTTTCGTATGTATGTACTTTGCCGAAATTACCATTCGATTTTGTGGGACAAAAGTACCACAAAATTCCCATTCGTGATATCACACATAGTGTACCCTCAATTATTCAAATAAATATGAATGAAGGTACGTACAAATTAATAATAATATGTTCGTTCGTTCTTTTTAATATTATTTAATATTACTTCGAAGGTACGAAGGTACATACGAAGGTATTATTTATGATGATACGAACGAATGAAGGTACGTGTATGTACGAAACGAAGATAAAAATAAATAAAGTTATTTTATTATTAATATCATACGAATAAAATTGAATGAAGGTACCTTGATTCATTCTTTATTCATTCGTTCGTTCGAACGAATGAAGATGTTATTTTATCCGTCTTTTTATTAATAATTTTACGAAGGTAATAAAATAATACGAATGCAAGTAATAATAATGATGATTATTTTAACCCCATCCGGCCAGCAGCAGTCACACGCACAATATTATACGGCATGCGACGCAACAGCCATATGCGCGGTGAACGTCGAAGTCGGTGCCCCTCATCTCCATATTGCATTGCTTATCTGTGCATCAGCGTACTGTTGCTCTTCCTTGCGGTCCAACTCGGCCGTTCCTTCACCTCAAATGTTAAAGATCAGGTAGCAGCAAATATCAAATCGCGCTCTTGCCGAAAAGAAGAAAATAAGAAAACAGTTATGCTCGTGTTTGGCACAAGACCTGAGGCAGTCAAGATGGCTCCAATTATCCAAGAGATTTTAAAATCAGCGCTGCTCAAGGCTACTGTTGTGTCTACGGGCCAACACAAACGGATGCTCGAACAGGTGCTCGACGATTTTGAGTTGCGAAATTCACTCGCGTACGACCTGGCGCTTATGAAACCACGACAAAGTCTCTCCTATCTCTCCGCCCAAGCCATCACAGCAATAAGTGAAGTTATTTCTGTAGAATGTCCAGACGTTGTACTTGTTCAAGGCGATACCACAACTGCATACATGGCAGCCCTTGCTGCTTTTTATTCCAAAATACCGGTAGGACATGTCGAAGCGGGATTAAGAACACACGACATATATTCACCTTTTCCGGAGGAAGTTAACCGACAGTCGATTTCGACGATGGCAACCTACAACTTTGCTCCAACAAACTATGCTGCCGAGAATTTGAGGGCGGAGGGTAGATATGAGAACGTTTATGTCACGGGAAACACTGTGGTAGATGCGTTGATGCACATGAAGAAGAAAACACCCTCGCTCAAGGTTGAAACATTACTGAAACGTTTGGAAGAAAGGGCACTGCTGAAACCAAACAGATTTTTGCTATTGACAGCTCATCGCCGTGAAAACATTGGCAAACCGCTCAATCAGATTTTTGCTGCAGTTTCGATTCTTCTGAAAACTCACGCAGATGTATCCGTGATTTATCCAATCCATCTAAATCCAGATGTATTGGATGCTGCCCGCGCATTCTTCGGCAACGACGTGCTGAATAAAATTAAGTCTATGAAAATGTTTGACTCAGCCTCACCTCATTATCATCTAAATAGATTTTTGTTGGTGCCCCCTGTTGATCATTCTGAACTGATTGTTCTCACTCAAAGGTGCTTTTTCGTCATGACTGATTCTGGTGGGATACAAGAAGAGGCCATCACCCTGGGAAAACCTGTCATAGTTCTCAGGGACACCACTGAACGACCAGAGGGGGTGATCGCTGGAGCTTCAAAGCTTGTTGGAACGGAAACACAGGAAATAGTAGAGGTGGCCGATGACTTGCTCAAAAATGATACTGTGTACAAGACAATGTCAAGTTCTCGTCAGCTTTTCGGTGATGGAAATGCTGCACAAAAAATAGTGCGAATCCTAGAAAAAAAGTCTCAAGGTGAAAAGAAATTCCGCGATGTACAACCCCTGGCAATGCACAACTTGGATCCTGCTGTCTACGATCTCGTAATCGTTATGACGGTTTGGAAACGAGACACGGTGGATGAAATTTTCCGGATGATAAGGCAACAATCTATACTTCACGAATATCGCGTGGCTATCATATTATTTCAGAATGGAAAACACATAAATGTAAAAGCCACCCTGAGACAATGGGAGATCTCTTCAGCATGGGGGAACAACCATGTCGACATCCTGCATGTCTTGAATACTGTAGAAACCGGTTATTTTGGTCGTTTCCTTGGTCCTTTTGCTGTCAGTTCAAGTCAAGAGGCATTTTTTATCATCTTGGACGATGACATCCTTTTTGGTCGGCGCTATTTCGAGAACATGTTGCGTGTAGTAGCTCAAGGGTCGTTGGCCACTAGAAATGGTCGTTTTTTAGGGCACGCACTCGAAGAGTTTGATTGGCGGAAATTTTGGGCACAGAGTGATGTCGACACATTTGATGAAGACGATGAGTACGACTTCGGTGGGCATATTTGGGCTGGTAGGATATCTTGGTTGCGCACTGCATGGCAACATCCAGCGCCAATCCTTTACACCGCTGAAGATTTCTGGTTAAGCGCGGTGTTGAAGCGCGAACTGGGGATACCTACAAAACGTCCACGTTGCCCTGCGCCCATGTCAGGTGGTGATGTGGAACTGTGTGCTTGCAGTATGAAAATAGCCGAAGAACACATTCCGGCAAAAGTTGGAAATAGCGACGTTAACGAGCACCAGAACACGCGATCGGAAGCCATGAAGAAAGTAGCGGATCATTTCAATTATCAAACGATCTTATCGAAAGACCCCGAAGCAGCGGACAACATGGGAAGGGGACACACAGAAATCCATATTGACCTTTTCTCGCCAAGCAAGGAAACGAGGGACATGTTTGCACAGTGTCTATTCTGGTACTGATGCGCCCAAGTTCCATCTCTATCTTCCGATATCTCATAAAGCGGTCGCTGCATGATATTCTCATCACACGGTTAGATTCTTGCCCGAGGTATCGACGGTTTACGAGAGGCGGAGCTGCGGTATCGTCATTTTCAAGGCAAAGAGTGGACGCGTGCGTGAAACGTGTCATGCCTGTAGCACAGTTGCCATAACAATAATAAAATTAGTTTTCCCCTAAAAAATGTACGAAGGTACGGCCCATAACCTGTAGTGAAATGATATGAAATGGTGTGAGGTATATAAGCCTGACCCGCGATAGCGCACCAATTCATAGATTTACTAAACGTTATGGGCCGTACTT
>MDSV01046924.1_pt1 | contig 21788 bp, 16 predicted proteins | sample 810851 | NCBI WGS metagenome assembly MDSV01 (sample SAMN05326640, study PRJNA326480) | marine metagenome | isolation source: seawater | place: Atlantic Ocean: North East | collected 2012 | reverse complement strand
TATGGTATACAAGAAGTTGGAGAAGTAAAGATATTCAAGTAAAAAATCCTACAGCATATGGTTCTGAAGATATGAAAACATTTGGTTTAAATAAATACGGATGGCAAAGTCCAAACTCAGTTAAAAAGATAGATGGGATTCAGTTTTATAAAATCTCAATGGATGAAGATTTACCTTATATGGGTGCTAAAGAGATAAGAAAATTAAGAATAGATATTAAATCTGGTTCTTGGAAGTGGAGAACTGATAATGATTTCAAAAGTGAAAACGAAAGAAGATATAAAGATGCAATAACAAATCTCTATGATGACCCTGCAAAAGTAAAAAAAGTAATTAAGAAAACAAAAGATTATGCTAATAAATTAATTACTGGATTAGTTGGTGGTAAACCAAATGCAGTTTCTTATTCTATAATGAAAGGCAAAAAGATGGACCCTAAAGATGAGAGTGATGTAATGAGAGCATTAAGTGATATCACTACTGCTATGGTGAAGTTTTATGAACAGGTAGATTATTATAAGTCAGATTTAGAAAGAGATAAACAAGATAAAGAAAGATATCCTGATAATAAATATATGGGAAAGAACGCTGCAGAAAGAGGTAAAAAACTTGGTGAGATGTCTAATCAAATTACATCAGGTGCGTTTGCAAGGATTTGGTAAGGAGAATATAATAATGGCAAAGTTAAAAAATTTATTAAATGAAATTTCTATATTAGGTGGGTTAGTAACTGAAAAACCAGTTAACATTACTGAGGCAAAGGAATTACCACAAAAAGATATTGATTACATTGCTAAGATGACTGATTATAATAATCACAATCAAGCAAGATTACATCTGGCTCAAGTAATGAAAAACAGACATTTAGAAAAAGCATATCAGGCAATCATTACATTACATATTATGTTTAACCAGATGAATGAGTTGATGAAGGCAAGACAAAAATTAGATAAGATGTTGTTCACACAGGCCAAAAGGCAATATAAGAATTTTAAAGATATTTACGCGAGTTATTAATGAGTAATATGACACACAAAATGTGGTCTCAATGGAAAGATTTTCGTCTTAATGAGAAGAAAAGTGACCATGAAGGCCAGATGGCAAAATCTCAATTAAAGAGAAGTGTAAAACTTGCTCGTATGAATTATGAGATTATCGATGGTATGAAAAAAGATGAAGATGGTGAAGTAGAATTACCTGCATGGTTACAATCTGCTCTTACTATCGCGTTAGAAAATTTACAAAGTGTTCATACATACCTTGATGGTAAATCTGGTTTAGATGAATATAGTGGTGCTGGTGGATATGTACCAGGTTCGATGAGTGGAAAATCATCGTTCAATCCAGCAAAGATGAAGTTCTCAACACCTGAAGCAAAAAAGTTTGTAGAAAAAGATATCAAAACAATGGGTAAGATTTTTAACAAGGCATCACAACAATCTATTAAAATGATGATGGATGGTGTTAAAGGTAACCGATATGATGCTATGGATTTGATTCGTGGTATTATGGAGGGTAAAGCAGGTGATACCAGTTTAGGTGTTAGAGAGATGTTAAGGGTATTATGGAACAAAGTAGAAAAAAGATTTCGTAGTTATCTTGGCGGAAAAAAGCGAAGATAGTATATTTATTAGAGTATAAGGAGACACAAAATGGCAAAGTTAAAAGATTTAGTAAAAGAAAATTTCTCAGTATTGGGTGGAGTGGTATCAACACCACCAATCAATACTAATGATACTTCATTATCAGGTATCGTAGAGGATATCTATGGTAAAGAAGAAAAGATATCTGCAAAAGAAGTACATGAGGCAATAAAAGAGTTCTCAAGTTTTGGTAAAGTACTACAAAAAGAAATAGACCTTAAAAACATAGCAGAAAGATTATCAACCATCGCAAATAACGCAAAATCCTATACTCTAAGTGAAACTGATGATTGGTTTGATAAAGTTACTGTTAATCGTAATATGAAAGAATTAACAAACTTATCTAAATCATTTGGTAAAATTGCTCAAGAATCACATGGATTACAACAAAGAATGAGTGGTTTATATGAGGATATGGGACATGTTCTTGGTAGATACTTTGAGATAGAGGGTGATGAAGATAAAGATGATTTAAGAAAAATTGGTTTAGGAAAACCAAGAGAAAAAGATTTACCTACAGGTGATGAAAGAGATGATGCACCAGAAGGTCATAACATAGATGAGGGAGATTACCAAGATTTCTTTGCAGGTGCAATGAAAAAATTTGGGATTAAATCACCAGCAGAACTTGATGATGAAGGCAAAAAGAAATTCTTCAATTATGTAGATAAAAATTTTCAAGCAAAAACAGAAGGTAAGAAGTAGAGGTTCATTTGATTAAAGTAGAAGTCCGAAAAGGACAATCAGTAGAAAAAGCAATTTCTATATTTAAAAGAAAAGTAAAAGATAGTGGTATATTAATGGAGTATCGTGATAGACAATTTTACGAAAAACCATCAGCTATCAAACGAGAAAAGAAAAATAAAGCAATTCTACGAAACAAATACAAAGTTCTTAAAGAAAAAGAACGAGATAACGCAAGATAATTAAAGAAAATACTCACTTAGTGTGTATTTTTTTCAAAGTTTATATATTTATATAAAACTAAAAACACTTTCGTGCATTCGCACATCATAAAGTGTAATCATGACTTAAACTATATTATAGTTCCTAATAACTATACTGAATCCAAAGGAAAATAAAATGGATGATTTACTAAAAGAAGCCATTGCAGATGCAAAAGCAGTTCGTGAAACAGCTCTAGCAAACGCAAAGATGGCACTTGAAGAAGCATTCACACCTAAATTGAAATCAATGTTGGCTCAAAAGATACAACAAGAAATCGATGAAGAAGAAGTTGAAGACGAAGGCTACGAATCTGAAGAACTCGATGGCGAGGAAGAAGAAGAAGTTGCTGATATCGCTTCTGATGAAGTAGAAGGTCACGAAGACGAAATGCACTCTGATGACGACGAAAAAGTTGACGAAGAGGAAGTTGAAGACGAAATGGCTATGTCTAAAGAAGAAGAAGACGAAGAAGAAGTTGACGAATCTAATGTAATCGAAATCGATGGTGTTAAATATGCACCAGTTGTTTCTGAAGAAGAAGACGAAGAAAAACACGATGAAATCGCTGATGGTGAAAAAGCAGATGAAATCGAAGAAGAAGAAGAAGATGATATGGACGAAGAACTCGACCTTGAATCTATTCTTTCTGAGTTGGAAAAAGAAGCTGATGAAGATGATGAAGTTGAAGAAGCAGTAACTGAAGGCGACGAAGAAGACGCTGAAGATACTGTTGATGAAAACGATGTATCTTCAGGCATTGGTGCTTCAGATAACAAAGAGCCAGGTGAAGCTGGTGATTCTTCTAAAGTTGGACAAGGCCCTGAATCAGAAGGTTCTGATAAAGAAGCTGGAAAAGAACTTGATGACCATGAAGTGGTTAAAGAGGGAGAAGACAAAGAAGATGATAGTGTTGATGAAGAAATCGATTTAGAAGAAGTTCTTAAAGCCCTTTCTGAAGAGGAAGAAGGTGATGAGGACAAAGTTGATGAACTTGCTACACTTCAAGCAGAAATTAAAGAGCACAGAGATGTTGTAAAATATCTTCGTGGAAAATTAAACGAAGTTAATCTCTTGAACGCAAAACTCTTATTCTCAAACAAACTATTCAGAGCGTTTGGTTTAAGTAACGAACAGAAATTGAAAGTTGTTGAAACATTTGATAGAACTAAGAATCTTAGAGAAATCAAACTTGTTTACTCAACACTTGCAGAATCTTTTAAAGGTGGAGCAAATGTGAAACCAATTAAAGAGGCTAAAGGTTCAAGTTCTAAAGTAGTTGCTTCTACTAAACCAGCAAATGAAGAAGTTATCTCTGAGGGTGCTGAGTTAAAAAATCGTTTCAAGAAATTAGCTAACATATTATAATTGGGAGACTAATAATGAGTGATAAATTTAAATCAGTAGAGTCTTTAATGGATGGATATAATCCACAAAGACAACTACTCGAGCAAACTCGTAAATTGGTCAAGAAATGGGAACCAACAGGCCTTTTAGAAGGTATGGACAAAGAACATGAAGTAAACGGAATGGCTGTACTTCTTGAAAACCAGGCTCGTCAGTTAATTGATGAGGCTTCAAGAACAGGTACATCTGCAAACTCTGAAGAGTGGTCAGGTGTTGCACTTCCATTAGTTCGTAGAATCTTTGGTGAGTTGGCTGCACAGGAATTTGTTTCTGTTCAACCAATGAACTTACCATCTGGTCTGATTTTCTATCTTGACTTCAAATATGGCTCCGCACAAACCGACAATCACACTAACAACGCTGATGTATATGGTAATACTTCAGGTTCTGGTGATGCAACTGGTGGTTTGTATGGTGCTGGTAAATTCGGCTACTCAATTAACGATACTGATTCAGCTGCAGTAAATCTGCACACAGCATTATCAAGTGGTAAATACATCACTGGTTCAGCTGCTTGGTCAGACGTTAATTTTGAGCCAGACCTATCTGCTTCTGTATCTACAGGTGCTGAAGCCGACAATGGTCTATTGAAAATCTCTGTACACACTGGAGCAATCTCTGATTTCGACCCAGATGGTGTTAGAGCTTTCAGTATTTCAGGTAGTGGTTTTGATGCTTTCTATCCTGCACATACATCATATGATTCTGCAAATTCTGCAATTCATTTCTATGTGTTGAAATCAGCTGCAGCTGCACCTGGTGACTTGGTAGTATCTTACCACAAGGTTAAATCAACAAACTACAGCAGAACTGATTTTGAAGCATCTGCTGCAAACATTGATGCAAACCCTGAAACAGATATCGATATTCCAGAATTGGATATCGCGTTAAAGAGCATTCCTATCATCGCTAAAACTCGTAAGTTAAAAGCAGTCTGGACACCAGAACTTGCTCAAGACTTGAACGCGTACCATAGTGTTGATGCGGAAGCTGAATTAACTGCTCTTCTTTCTGAGTACATTTCAATGGAAATTGATTTAGAAATTCTTGACATGTTGTATGCAAATGCATCTGCTAAGACAGAAAGATGGTCAGCAAGAGTTGGATATGAGTATGATTCAGCTACTTCATTGTTCGCACAATCAAGTGGTGAATCAAATGCTTACACTAAAGGACTTTGGTTCCAAACACTTGGAAACAAACTTCAATCAGTATCTAACGCTATTCATCAAAAAACTCTAAGAGGTGGAGCTAACTTCATCGTTGTTTCTCCAGAAACAGCTACAATCATAGAGTCTATTCCTGGATACGCAGCAGACACTTCAGGTGAAGCTACAAACTCATCATTCGCAATGGGAGTTCAAAAAGTAGGTGCTCTTAATAACAGATTTACTGTTTACAAGAACCCTTACGCACAAGATAATGTAATACTTGCAGGTTTCAGAGGAAGTAATTTCTTAGAAACTGGAGCAGTGTATGCACCATATGTGCCGTTAATCATGACTCCATTAGTATATGACCCTAAGAACTTCACACCAAGAAAAGGTGTGATGACTCGTTACGCTAAGAAGATGGTTCGTCCAGAATTCTATGGTAAGGTCATAGTTGCTGATGTAAACTATGTGTAAGTTGAGTAGTTAATTTATAATTACTAACTAACATTACTTAAAAGGGTGGGATTTTTCTCACCCTTTTTTGTTTTCCTGATATTTATTTACAGATATATCTATAATAGACTATTAATAGGAGAATTTTATGGCTCAAGAACCGATATGGCCAGGTAGTGGTTCCGCTGCAAGTGGTTCTACACCATTTGGGTTTTATGATTTAGAATCAGACTTTCAAGGTGATGCACCAAAGTTTGCATCATGGTGTGCAAAACGATTAGGGTATCCAATAACTGCAGTAGAACTACAAGATACTCAATTTTATGCTTGTTTAGAGGAAAGTATTAGTGAATACTCTGCACAAGTAAATCAATTCAATATAAAAGACAATCTTTTAAGTTTAAAGGGTAATTCTACAGGTTCAAACTTAACTCATAAGAGAATAAAGAGAACTATGTCAGAACAAATCTATATTACTGAACAATATGGTAGTGAAACTCATATAGGTGGTACAACACCCGTTTATAAAGATTACATAACACTTACAAGTGGTTCTCAAGATTATGATTTAAATGAATTACTCGTAGATGGGAATGAAGTAAGTGGAAGTGGTCCGATTGAAGTAAAAAGAGTATTTTATAAGAGTATTCCTGCAATTTCAAGATACTTTGACCCATATGCAGGTACAGGTCAACAAACAAACAATATGTTGGATGCATTTGGATTCGGTGGTTCATCACCAGCAATTACATTCGTATTACAACCAATATATGCCGATTTGTTAAGAGTTCAAGCAATTGAATTAAATGACCAAATTAGAAAATCTCACTATTCATTTGAAATTGTTAATAATAAATTAAGAATATTTCCAACATATGAACTTTCAACACCTGGTAAACTATACATTGAGTGGATAAAAACAGAAGATAGAGATAATGCACTTGGTACAAGATATAGTGGAAGTACTGATAGAATTTCTGATTTAAGTAATGCACCATATGATAATATGAAGTATAATAATATTAATGATGTGGGTAAACAATGGATTCGTAAGTATGGATTGGCTTTATCAAAAGAGTTATTAGGTATTGTTCGTAGTAAATACGGAACTATTCCTATTCCTAATTCAGAAGTTTCACTTGATGGTGATACATTGAGAGCTGAAGCAACTGCTGAAAAAGACCAGTTAATAGAACAATTAAGAGAAATGTTAGACCAAACAAGTAATAAGGCACTTATGGAAGCAGAAAGAGATTCTTCTGAATCATTACAAGAGCAACTGAAAAAAGTTCCTTATCCAATTTACATAGGATAATCACATGGCAAGTAGATATTGGCCAACAAGAGATACAAACTTAGCCAAACGATTCAATGATGAACTCGTTGGTAACCTTAAAGATGGTACTTGTGGTATCATCGGACAAGAAGTAATACTTTACAGAGTATCCACATATGATACTAAAACAAATATGTATGGTGAAGCAGGTGGTGGTAAAGTGTATGAGGCAGGTGTAAAGTTAAGTTGTATTATTGATGCACAAGATTTTGATTTTGAAACAAACGAATTTGGACCAGATTCAAGACAAGAGGCAACATTCTCATTTCAAAGGGATATGTTAATTGATGTAAACTTTAGACCAGATATCGGTGATATTGTGAGTTGGAATTTAGGATACTTTGAAATCACTAAAACAAATGAAAACCAATTAGTTGCTGGTGATTATAATAAAAATTGGACAATAAGTTGTACTGCAAACTTAACAAGAATTAGTTCACTTAATATAGAACAAACAAGGGCGTTTTAATGGCAAGACAGAAACCACTATCGAGAAAGGCTCGTAGGGATTTTCGTAATTTATCACAAAGAGAAGATTATAACAGAGGAAACGAGTTACGAAGAGATAAAGATGATATAAAGAATATCAGTAATGAAATTATTGATATGGATAGTGCAATCATGTACTATTTCAATGAAGTTATCAAACCTACAGTCGTAGAAAATAAAGAAACAGTCAAGGTACCTGTTATGTATGCATCACCAGAGAGATGGTTGAGTATACAAAAAATGGGTTTCATGAGAGATAAACGCCAACAATTAATTACGCCAGTGATAGTGTTCCGAAGAACTGGTATGAGTAAGAATGAAAACTTACCACAAAATAAAATCGAAGCAAACAATCCACAACAATTTGTTACTATAGAACAGAATTATAATCAACAAAATAGATATGATGCATTTTCAAAACAAATAGGATTAACACCAAATAAAACTTACTACAATGTAGTGATGCCAGATTATGTTATATTGAATTATGAGTTCACTATATGGACATCTTACATTGAACAAATGAATAAACTTGTAGAAAGAATTAATTATACCAATGGAAGTTATTGGGGTGAACCTGGTAAGATGAGATTTAAGAGTAAAATTGAATCATTTAGTGATGCAAGTGAAATGGATACACAAGGTGAACGATTAGTAAAAACTAATTTTACAGTTGAGATGATGGGATATATCATACCTGAAGAATTTAACAGATATGCAACTACTAAAAAATACTTAACACCTAAAAAAGTTATTATCAATATGGATGTTGAAAAACCTGCAGAAGAATTTGTTAAATCAGAAGTAGGTGGTGGAGTTTCAATAAATGCACCAACACAAGATGTTTATAGTATATCAGTATCTAATCCATTAACATTTACTGGTGGAACTGGTGTTACTTTGAGTAGTGATGGTGTTTCATTTGATGGTTCACAACCAGTAACTCAAAATATTTCTATTGGACAGGATGTAAGTACAACATCCAATGTAACTTTTAATCAAGTAACTTCTAATTCATTAGTATTTGGTAATCCAACCACATACACATACACAGGTATTAGTGGTAGTGTAAACATTACGGGTAGTTTAACCACGAGTGGTAATGTTACGGTCAATGGTGATATGACTGTTCTTGGAACATTAACTGCACAAGAAATTAAAACTACTTATGTATCATCAAGTATTATATTTGAAAGTGGTAGTACAAGATTTGGTGATACTACAGATGATACACATGAAAGAACGGGTAGTTTACAAATTACAGGTAGTTGGAGTTTGAATGGTCAAACTATAAATGAAATATCACAAGATACAACATTAGCTGATGAAAGTACTACTGCATTAGTTAGTGAATATGCATTAAGTAATTTCTCTACAACAAATGTTGGTGATGTACAAACTTATTTAAGAAAACAATTCTATAAAACATCCAATAGTATCACTAATCCAACAGCAAGTTTTGCAGCAGTTACTGCATCTGCACCAAGTGGATACACAGCAACTAACGAAGATGATTTCTTATTCTTTATCAATGGACAATACATGGAACATGATGCATTAGAAATTGAACAAAGTGGTTCTGTATTTTTATTGAAAGTAGATAATTCAGGTATTGGATATGATTTAGAAGGTGATGATGAGATTATTGCAATAGGTAAATTTAACTCGTAGGGAATAAGATGCCAATTTTTAAATTTAAAAATCCACTACGAACATCAGGTTCCGATGGTTTTCAAACTTCTATTACAGACCAAGATGGTAATGTATCAACAATTAATGTTTTCAGTATAGGACAAGATGTAGGTACGGATTCAAATGTAGAGTTTGATGGTGTATCACAACCAGAGGCACAAACTGCAATAATAGGAACTGATGCAAACAACATGGTGTTGGGTTATGGATTCATTAGTGGTTCAAATCTTCAATTTACAGTCGATGAACAAGGTATAAGTGAAAACTATACACATGAAGATGATATTACAATAAATGGTAATATAAATTTTTTCTCTGCAAGTGCAGAACAAGAGAATACAGTCAGAATAGAAAGTTCTGGTAGTACAAAGTTTGGTGATACATTAGATGATTTACATCAAATCACAGGTAGTTTCAATGTTACTGGTTCAATGAGTTTAAATGGAACCACAATTAGTGTTTCAGATAACTCAGATGTTTCTTTGGCTAGACAAAATGTGTTGGTAACAGAAAGAGTAGGTGCAATTGTATTAGGTGGAGATACCATCACCGAAAACAATTATTTAAGAAAGATATATGCGAAAAAAGCCGATACAATTAGTAATTCTACTGCAAGTTTCGCAGCAACAACGGCATCAATTGCCACAGGTATGACAACTACTACAGTACATGATTTTCAATTTTTTTTAAATGGTATGATGATGGAATTTGATGCATTAACAATACAACAAAATCCAGCAAATGATTTCGAAGTACATATAAACCAATCATCTTTAGGATTTAACTTAGAAAGTGGTGATGAGATAGTTGCTTGGGGTAAATTTAATTCATAAAAAGTACCACATTGGTGTTACCATTTTTGAGTTTTTGATATTTATAAGTATGAGAAAAAGACATTGGAAAAATAGAAAAAATAGAAAGTGTCCATCTTGTAGTAAGATTTTAACTTATACGAGAAAAGATGCATTTGATAGAGCAGTTGGTAATAATAGTGTATGTAAATCTTGTGCACATCAAGATAGAAAATTCACTTTAGAAACGATTGAAAAGATGAAACAACCAAAATCTATCCAACACAAGAAGAAGATTTCAAAATCTATAACTACTTGGTGGGTAGAGAAGAAACAAGAAGATTTGAGATATGGCATTAATACGAAGTAGTCAGTTAAACCCAAGATTTACGGGTTCGTTTACCTTAAGTGGTAGTTTTGTTGGTGATTCTAACACTACTGGTTCATTTGGTAAATTATTAGGTGATGCAAGTGGTGTAACAGGTATCACTACTACTTATGATGGTGATAAAGTTATATTAAATCAAGATTTAGGAGATTTATTTACTAATCAATTTAATGCAGGAACCACAGGTAGTGTTTCTGAATTTTTAGATGCTGTATTCTTCCCAAATACTGCACCAAGTGTATCATCAAGTCAATTTACAATCAATGAATTCGAAATAAGTGGTTCTTCAGTAGGAACAATCACTGCAACTGATGCGGAATCTGCAAACCAAACCTTAACATTTGTTACTCAAAGTGGATATTCATCTGATTTCTTTGCAATCCATAGTGGAAGTGGAGCAATATCACTAAAAACAATGTCAAGTGCAAGTTTTAATACAGATAGTGGAAATCACTCAGGTGGGGATTCACATCCATTCTTGATTGGAGTCGAAGATGGAATTACAACATCCAATGCAACAATTTATATTAGAGTAACACCAAATACTGCACCAAAATTTAGAACCACGAGTGTAAGTGGAACAATAATTACTGCAAACACAGGTAGTGTAAATGAAAACACAACAAGTGGAACAACTGTATTAACAATGTTTACAACCGATACAGAAAGTGATACAATTACAATATCACCGATATCACAAAGTGCAGATGCTCATTTTTCAATTGCTACATCAAATGTAGTGGGTGGAAAACAAATTTTATTACAAACTGCAACTGCAAGTTTTGATTTTGATGATAAATCACAATATAAAATATTTGTAAGTGCATCAGACCAACATTTTGGTTCATCACCAAGTTCAAGTGGATTTGTAACAACATTACCTATTGAGGTTAATGTTACACAAAACCAAGCACCTACTATGGCAAGTCAAACCTTTGCAATAAATGAAAGTAGTGGAAGTAATGATAATAATAATGGATTGGGTGCAAATAGTAATTCACTAACTACTGTTGGTACTATTGTAACTAATGATAACGAGGGTGATACCGTAACATTTACAGGTTTAACATTAACGAGTGGTAGTGGTGGTTCAAATGGTTCACAATCAGACCCAAGTAATAATCCATTTCAAGTAACAAGTGCTGGAGTATTACAATTAAAGGCAGGACAATTTCTTAATAGTGATATTTTTAATAAGTACAAATATGATGCAACTTATAAAGATAATTTTAATGCAGCAAGTTCAAGTGGAGTTATCACTATCAACATTGCTGATGACCCACAACCAAGTTTAACAAATAATGGAACATTTTATATTATAGAAAGTGCAGTGAGTGGGGGATTAATAAGAACTAATTCTAATGGTAGAAGTGGAACACAAGCAGATTTTAATTCTAATGAAACCGTATTTTTTGAATTAAATCCAATTACAGGTAGTTTTCATATCAATTCGAGTAATGGTAATTTAAGTTTAAACAATAATGTTAGTGAATCTATTTATACTTCGGGTAGTACAATGAGTGGTAGTGTAACGGCAAGTAATGCATTTGGAACTTCAAATCAAGCAGCATTTGATGTAAATGTTGTTATCAATAATGCACCAACACCAAGTTTCAGTAATACATCTGCAAACATAAATACAAATGGTGCAAGACCAAGTAACACAATCACCACAATATCATTTAGTGATGATGAAAGTGATACTCTAAACCACAATACATTTGTTTTTACCGACCCAAGTGGACAATTAAATTCGGTTAAAAGTGGTGATACTTATTTAATTCAACCAACACAAAATTTAAGTGGTTCGGTTTATCAGATGACTTCATCTATAGAAGATGTTCATGGATTTAGGTCAGGTTCAACCACACATGATATAACAATTGCATCTGCTCCATTAGGAACATTAACCACAAATGGAACCTTTTATATTATAGAAAGTGCAGTAAGTGGAGCACTAATCAGAACAAATTCAAATGGGTTTAGTGGAACACAAGGTGATTTAGGAGTAACTTATTCACCACAATATAATTCAGCAGCAGTTCAAGGATTTAGTGTATTTGAAAGTACAAGTAATGTTGCACATCAATTTATTACATCATCCGCTGCAGGTGCCTTAAGTGTAAAAGCAAATGTTAGTCAATCTGCATTTGTAAGTGGAACATCAATGACTGCATCAGTACATTATACAGACCAATTTGATAATGTTGGTAGTGGAAGTATAACCGTAAATGTGAGGTCAAATACTGCACCATCAATAACATTAACACCAAGTTCTCAAACTTTATCTACAGAAAAAGTTACAAGTGGTTCAGTAATATCAACTGCAACATTCTCTGATACAGAAAGTGATACTATAAATCTTAATACATTCACATTGACAGGAACACATGGAAGTTTATTAACAGGTACAATTGCTGGTAGTACAATTCAGATATCTACAAATACAGATTTATCTGCAAGTAACCAACAATATCAGTTTACTGCAAATGTAAAAGATGAACATGGATTCAATACAGGTACTGCAAATGGTACATTAAATGTAACACCTATGGTTTATTTTTATAAACAAACACAAGGTGTTGGTTCAATGAATTCAGGTAATGCAATATCAATCTTGGGTGATGCAGGTGGTGATGATGTAGGTGTAACTACTAATTCAGTAATAGATAATTTTAAGAGTGGTTCAATTGGTAGTGGTTCATTTGCAACAAGTGGTGGACAGGTAACATTAATCACTTCACAAAGTGTTAGTGATTTAGGTGGTAGTACATTTAGAGATTTTGGAGCAATAGATTTAAGTGGAAATAGTGGTAATGGACATAGTTGGTTGGCATTATTCCCAAGTTCTTCTGCAATTGGTGGTAAACCAAACTCAATGGGAACTTCTTTAGGTGGAAGTACTGTAGGAGAATATGTAATTTATAATGATAACTCAATTGCAGATGCGGTCGAAACTGCAGGAGTACATTATTTTAGTGTTAACAGCCCAATAAGAGGTGTATCACGATATGGTATGATTCATGGTGTTGGAGCAAACACCGAAAACAATCAGTTTTATCATTTAGTACCATCAAGTGGTTCTGCACCATCAAGTGAATTATAGGAGAGATAAATGGCATTAAATTTTGGACAATCATTAGGAGTAACTGGTAATATTAAATTAACAGATATTAATTTAGTATCTGGTGGATATCGTACACTTTCCACGACCGCAGATACTGGTAGTATTCCTATTAATAGATTGGAAGATGGACAGGTATTTTATATACAAGATTCAGATGAACTTTTTAAAGTTAGTGAATCATTAGCAGATAACGAAGAAACCTTTGAAAACTCATATACATTTTTACCATTTTCTTGGCCAGCATCAGCAGGTGCTGCAAGTAATATACCTGCATCAGATAATACTTTCAATTTAGGAAGTGTAGCAAAATCTTGGAAAGATTTACATCTTGATGGTCAATTGAGTATGGGTACGGGCATAGATTTTAATAGAAATAGTTCACAATTAAGTGTAACAGGTAGTTCATTTAATTTTAAATCAACAGATAGTTCAGATTTATTTACACTATATAATAATAGTGATGAAGTATCAGTTCAATTTGATGATAAAGTATTAGTATTAGGTTCAACCACAGGTGCACCACCTTCTGCAGTAGCAGGTGGATTGTATTATAGTGGTTCAGATGAGTGGTTTTTAGGATACGAAAACTCACCTACTTAATATTTATAAGAGAAGAAAAACACTCGAAAAATCGAGTAAAATGGGAGAAAAATAATGGCACAATGGAGAAAAGTAGTAGTATCAGGTTCTTCACCAGAGTTTGCAGATGTAACTCTTAGTGGTGATTTAACCATTGAAGGTGGAGATATTACTTTAGGTAGTACAAGTATCTTTTCCGGCGGGGATACTACTTCATTAAATAATATTGATGCACTTGACGCAACGACAGAGGCAACAATTGAATCTGCTATAGATACATTAGGTAATCTAACAGCAGCAAGTTCACTTGTCACTGTTTCTACTTTGAATTCAGGTGCTATATCAAGTGGGTTCGGAAATATCGATATTGGTACTTCCACATTAAACGCTGGGAACACAACACTTGATAATTTCACAAATAATTCAGCAGTAGGAGATTCAAATATAACTGGTTCATTTACTGGTTCATTTGTTGGAGATGGTACGAACATTGATTTAAGTTCTAATACTACAATTGGTAGTGAAATGTTTAAAACAATTTCTGTATCAGGTCAAGATGATGTTGTAGCAGAATCAAATGCAGATACATTAACATTGGCAGCAGGTGAGGGTATAGATATAACCACAACCGCAGCTTCAGATACGGTAACATTAGCAGCAGAAGAGGCAACTGATTCCAATAAAGGTGTTGCTTCATTCAGTACTGATAACTTTACAGTATCGAGTGGTGCAGTAACTATTAAAGATAGTGGTGTATCAAATGATGAACTTGCTGGTTCAATTGCTAACGCAAAACTTGCAAATTCTACTATTAGTGGAGTTTCACTTGGTAGTAATTTAAATTCATTATCGATAACTGCAAATGGTGGTATCGGAATGACTTCTTACAATGGAAGTGCAGCAGTAAGTAACTTGGCATTAGATATCGATGGAATGACTGATATAGGTGCAGCAATTGCAAGTGGTGATTTAATCGTCGTTGATGATGGTGCAGATGGTACAAACAGAAAATCTACAATTGATAGAGTTGCAACTCTATTTGCAGGAGATGGTTTGACTGCAGCAAGTGCGGTAATGGCAGTTAATGTTGATGATACAACAATTGAAACAAATAGTGATTCTGTTAGAGCAAAAACAGCAGCAATCGCAGATGGTGGAACTGCTCTTGCAACTGCAGACCAGATTCATACATTCTACACCGCAGGTGGAAGTGATTTAGCAACTGCATTAAATACAGATTTAGGTGGTAACTTTACAATCGGTAATCAAGGAAGTGATACTGCAACCTTTACAGGTGGAGTAGTAGTTGAGGGTGATTTGGATGTAAATGGTTCACTCACAACAATTGATAGTACAAATCTAAGAGTAACTGATAGATTTATTCAGGCAGCAAGTGGTTCAACAAGTGGTGATGGTGGATTCATCGTAACGACAGGTGCAAATGGAGTTGGTACTGCATTTGGATTTGATGATTCTGCAAATCGTTGGGCATTAACACCAGCAGATGGTACGGCACACGATGCTACTTCAATAGACCCAAAACAATATGTAGTATCAGTTAGTGGTTCGGCAGTAAGTCCAGTAGCAGATGCTAATCCAAGTGATTTTGGTAATGGTGCTACAAATAGAATCGGAATGATGCATGTGAATACTTCCAATGGAGAAATTTGGATTTATAGTTAATAATTAAACGAGGTTACAAATGGCGATAAGAGCTAAAGAACACAGAAATGTAGTTGATGAAGTGGCAAGATTAAGTAAGGTTGAAATAGAGTTCTTGTTTGAATTAATTAAGAACTCTATGATACCAGGTGTGAATATTAATATTGCATTTGATATCATCAACAAATTAAAAAGACAACATCACTTACAAAGTGTTGATACAAAGGATTTAAAACTTTCAAAAGAGAAAGTAATAAAACCAAAGAGTAAAGAAGATAAGGCTCGTGAACTTCTAAGAGAAGAAAACGGAGAACTCTTCATAAAAGAATAACTTTATTGGCCTTGATGTGGCAATCAAGGAAGTGGGCCGAAAGGTAACCAACCATAAGGAGATAAAATAGATGCCAAGTTGGAAAAAAGTAATAGTTAGTGGCAGTGAGGCCGCAATACCAAGTGTATCTACAGCAGCAGATTTCACAATTGATGCTGGTGGAGATATTATATTTGATGCAGATGGTACTGATATCTTATTTAAAGATGGTGGTACTGAATTTGGTAGTTTCAAAAGAGTATCTTCTGATTTCGTTATAAAGTCTTCAACATCCGATAAAGATATAGTATTCAAAGGTAATGATAATGGTTCAACCATAACCGCACTTACATTGGATATGTCCGATGGTGGTAAGGCAAAATTTGAGGGTGGAGTAAGTGGTTCATTCGAGGGTGATGGTAGTTCATTAACTGGTGTAGGTAGTTCAATAACAATAAAAGATGAGGGAAGTAACCTTACAACAGCAGCAACAAGTATAGATTTCGTAGGTAGTGGTGTAACTGCTACAACAAGTGGTAATAATGTAACTGCAACTATTGCAGGTGCAGATTTAGCAGCAGTATTTGAAGAAGATGGTAATGGTGATTTGATGCCAACCACAAGTACAGAAGGTTTAAGTGTTTTTTATGATTACGATAGTAACAATGATATACAACCGAGAGCATAAAAAAACAGATGATAATTAAAAAAATAAATATTTATATTAAATAGGGAATCAGTTAAATGGCAACAAAAAATATAGTACCAAGAAGTAATAAGGAAGGTCAGTTAGGAACCAATGCCAAGAAGTGGGATAAAGTTATTGCTCACTCTGGTAGTTTTGAAACAGTAAGTGGTTCCATATCACCACAAGTAGATGATGCATTTGATTTAGGTGCAAGTGGTAAAGAATGGAAAGATTTATATATTGATGGTACTGCAAATATCGATAGTTTGGCAATGGGTACAACGGTTACTTCTATTCTCGATGAAGATGCAATGGGTTCAAATAGTGCAACTTCACTTGCTACACAACAAAGTATTAAAGCCTATGTAGATTCCCAAGTAACTGCAGCAGATTTAGATGCCACAACAGATAGTGGTACTATAGATATAGATTTAGATAGTGAAACTCTAACAATTGCTGGTGGAGAGGGAATTGATACTTCTGCCACAGGCACCACTATCACGATTGCAGGAGAAGAAGCAAGTACATCTAATAAAGGTGTTGCTTCATTTAGTTCTGATAACTTCTCTGTTTCAAGTGGGGTGGTTACGATTAAAGATAGTGGAGTTGCAAACGATGAACTTGCTGGTTCAATCGCAAATGCAAAACTTGCAAATAGTTCCATAACATTAACACAAGGTGCAGGTATGGGTTCACTTGGTGAAGTATCACTTGGTAGTTCAGTTACTGTAGGGGTTGATGGGGTATTAGAAGATTTAGACACATTAGGTGCAGCTGGTTCAGATGGTCAGTTTATTGTTGCAACTGGTGCAGGTGCATTTGCATACGAAAGTGGAACTACCGTTTTAACAAGTTTAGGTGGAACTGCAACAGGTCAAGCAGTATTTACAGGTTCAAATGCAGCAGCTATCAGAGGTACATTAGGATTAGATGCAGCAGGAACTGATAATTCTACTGATGTAACACTTGCAGGTACACCAGATTATATTACAATTAGTGGACAAGTAATTACAAGAAACACTATTGATATTGGTGATGATACAAATTTAGTTGGTGGTGATGGTTTAACATTAAGTGGAGATTCTTTAGCAGTTAATGTAGATGATTCATCTATAGAAATTAATTCCGATACATTAAGAGTTAAGGCAACTGGTATTACAAATGCAATGTTGGGTGGTAGTATAGCTAATTCAAAACTTGCAAATTCAAGTATTAGTATTGGTGGTATAAGTTTCTCATTAGGAGATACAGATGCAACACCTGCTTTTAATTTAGCAGATGCAACTGGATATTTGACTTCCAATCTTAGTGGAACGATAACTAATGCTCAATTGGCTGGTTCAATTGCAGATTCAAAATTAAGTACAATATCAACGGCCGATAAAGTTTCAATATCTGCACTTGATATAGATGGTGCATCTGATATAGGTGCAGCAATTGTAGATGCAGATTTAATAATTTTAGATGATGGTGCAGGTGGTACTAATAAAAAAGCCACAATGTCAAGATTAAAAACTTATATGGGTGATGTATCAGGTGGTTCTACATTAGGTAACATTCAAGTTGGTGTTACAAGTGCACAAGAAATAGATACATCAAGTGGTAATCTTATAATAGATTCTGCTGGTGGTACAATCACAATGGATGATAATGTATCGATATCTGGTGATTTAACAGTTGCAGGTACAACCACAACTGTAAATTCTACAGAAGTTTCGATTGCAGATAGAATTATAACATTAAATGCAGGTTCTGCAGCAGGTGATGGTGGTCTTTATGTAAATGATGCCGATACCGCAGAAACAGGTTCGTTGTTATGGGATGTAAGTACAGATAGATGGATAGGTGGATTAAAAGATAGTGAAGTAACTATACCAACGATTTCATCTACAGATACTTTAACCAATAAATCAATTAATGCAAGTAATAACACTTTAACAAACATACCAAATTCAGCACTTACAAATACAAGTGTTAATTTTGGTGGTATTAGTGTAGCATTAGGTGGTTCAGATACAACACCTGCTTTCGATTTGGCAGATGCAACTGGTTACTTAACATCAAATTTAAGTGGTACTATTACTAATACCCAATTGGCTGGTTCGATTGCAAATTCAAAACTTTCAAATGATTCTGTAACAATTACAGCAGGAGATGGTTTAAAAACAGGTGGTGAAGTAGATTTAGGAAGTTCAGTTACTGTAAATATAGATGTTAGTGATTTCGCAGGAACTGGTTTAGAAGATGATGGTTCAGAAAATTTAAGATTAGCCTCACAAGGAACTGGTATTAGTGGTGGTGGTGGAAGTACATTAAGTGTAACTGCAGCACAAACTGGTATTACAAGTGTTGTAAATTCAAGTTTAGAAATAGGTAGAGATGCCGATAATAGAATTAAGTTTGGTACTGATAACCAAATAATTTTTGAAGTAGATGGTGGTGATAATGTAATAATGAAAACAGGTGGTGAACTTGAAGCCACTTCATTAGATATTAGTGGAGATGCAGATATTGACGGAACACTTGAAGCAGATGCAATAACGGTAGGTGGAACTGCGTTATCAAGTGTGATTGCAGGAACTACTGTTTCAAATGCAACTACTGCAGCTACTGCAACAGTTGCCACAACAGTTACCATTACAGATAATGAATCTACAAATGAAAATAACGCAATCGTATTTACTGCAGGTGGTGATGTAGATGGTGGAAACATTGGATTAGAATCCGATGGAACTTTAACATACAATCCATCAACAGGTACCGTAACTGCAACTGGATTTAGTGGTAACCTTACAGGTACACTACAAACAGCAGCTCAAACAAATGTTACAAGTCTTGGTACATTAACTGCACTGCAAGTGGATGCTGTCACAATCAATGGTAGTATCATTGGGTTCGATGATGGACTTGCAGCCGATGCAGATTTAATCACACTATCAAATGGTGTTGTTACTGTTGCAGGTGAAGTTGATGCAACATCATTGGATATTAGTGGTAATGCCGATATTGATGGCACACTCGAAACCGATGCATTAACAATCGGAGGAGTAACATCAGTTCCTTTTGAAAGTGCAGACCATAGTAAGTTGGATGGAATAGAGGCAAGTGCAGATGTAACAGATGCAACTAATGTAACTAACGCAGGTGCATTGATGGATAGTGAGTGTGCGGATGTTTCTATGGTAAAACTTATTGACCAAGATTTACAAGAGGATGCATCCCCTATTCTTAATACTGCAAATATGAACGATGCATCAAACAAAAGATTTATGAGTGATGCTCAAGAAACTGTATTGGATAATACAAGTAATACAAATACAGGTGATGTTACTTTAAGTGGTACACCTAATTATATCACAATAAGTAATCAAGTTATTACAAGAAACACCATTGATATTGGTGATGATACAAATTTAACTGCAGGTACAAACATTACATTAAGTGGTGATACATTGAATGTAGATGATGCATTCCTAATCAATAGTGGAAATGATTCAACAAGTGGAACAATAACTGCAGCAGGATTCACAACAACCGCGACAGGTTCGTTTGGTAGAATAGAGGCCACACATATAAGTGCAAGTATCGTTAGTGTAGATGCATCAACACTTGAAGTTGGTGGACAATCACTTAACGAGACAATTGTAGGAAATATTCAAAACACAAGTGGAACAAACACAGGTGACCAGTTAGTATTTAAAAATGTTGCTTCAGATAGTGGAACTGCAGTTGCAGATACCACAACCGATACACTTACAATTGCTGGTGGAGAGGGAATTGATACAAGTGCAAGTGGAGATACAATTACAATAGCTGGTGAAGAAGCAAGTACATCAAATAAGGGTGTTGCTTCATTTAGTTCAGATAACTTTAGTGTATCGAGTGGAGTAGTTACAATAAAAGATAGTGGAGTTGCAAATGATGAACTCGCTGGTTCAATTGCTAACGCAAAACTTGCAAATAGTGCAGTAACGATAACTGCTGGAGATGGATTGAAAACAGGTGGTAGTGTATCACTTGGTAGTTCTGTTACACTTGATATCGATGTTAGTGATTTTGCAGGAGCTGGTTTAGAAGACGCAGGTTCAGAGAATTTAGGAATTGCAGCTGGTGGAGTAACCAATACAATGTTAGCTGGTTCAATTGCTAACGGAAAACTTTCAAATAGTTCTATAACATTAAGTGATGGTTCAAATACTACAGCAATCTCACTTGGTGGAACAATGACTTTTGCAGCAGGTGAGGGATTAGATGTTGCAGAGAGTTCAGGTACTGTTACATTTAGTGGAGAAGATGCAACCACAAGTAACAAAGGTGTGGCATCATTTAGTTCAGATAACTTTAGTGTATCGAGTGGAGCAGTAACCATTAAAGATGGTGGTGTTGCAAATGCTGAATTAGTAAATAGTTCTGTAACATTATCACAAGGTGCTGGTATGGCCTCAATGGGTGCCGTATCACTTGGTAGTTCAGTTACTGTAGGAGTTGATGGAGTATTAGAAGATTTGGATACATTAGGTGCGGCTGGTTCGGATGGACAAGTAATAGTAGCGACAGGTGCAGGTGCTTTCCAATATGAAAGTGGTGCAACTTTAAGAACATCAGTTGGTGTTGGAACAGGAGATACACCAATATTTGCTGGTGTAGAGGGTGGTAATGTACAAGTTGGTATTACTGATGATAACGAAATCGATACCGATACTGGAAACTTAACAATTGATTCAGCAGGTGGAACTATAACACTTGATGACCATGTTATTATTTCTGGTAATTTAACAGTATCAGGTACCGAAACTAAAGTAAACTCAACCACATTAGAGGTTGGAGATAATATTGTAGAATTAAATGCTGGTACAAATGATGGTGGTTTATATGTTAAGGAATCAAGTGGAGGAGCAGCAACTGGTTCTCTATTATACGATGTAAGTGCAAACAGATGGATTGCAGGTACAAAAGGTGCTGAGGTAACATTACCTACGATTAGTTCAACCGATACACTTACAAACAAAACAATTAGTGGTGGAGATAACACCTTATCAAATATAGGAAACTCTTCACTTTCAAATTCAAGTGTGAACTTTGGTGGAGTGAGTGTTTCACTTGGTGGTTCAGATACAACACCAG
>MDSV01211296.1_pt1 | contig 21789 bp, 25 predicted proteins | sample 810851 | NCBI WGS metagenome assembly MDSV01 (sample SAMN05326640, study PRJNA326480) | marine metagenome | isolation source: seawater | place: Atlantic Ocean: North East | collected 2012 | reverse complement strand
TCGCCTCAACACCTTCGACCTGAGAAAAGTGAGCGGCGTTGGCGAGGATTTGAGGTACTCCATCGCGAAGCGACAGCGCGAAAGCCTTGTTCGGCACTGCCTCCTTGTTCATCAGACGTTCAAACATTTCCTCGAGACGAACCGCTTCTCTCCACAGACTGAAGGTCTGGAACCAGGGAAGATCATGGGTCTCCAAATGCGTGGCAATTCGAAAGACGTTGCTGAGTTCATTGCGAGACAGAAAACCGTCCTCTTCCCGAGTCACCACCGCGGTATCGAGAGGGGTTTCCGGTAAATCCTTCGCCGCATAGGTGGCCGTGAAGTACCCCAAGTCCATGAGGGGGTCACTGGCTGTTGCTCGTTCCCACCCAAAAATCCCCGTAATGGAAGCAGGGGGGCGAGGCCCGAACAGCAGGTTTTGCATCGCGTAGCGACCGTGGCAAATCACTGACGGACGGGACTCCGGTGAATTCTCGAGAAGATATTCCCCGAGAATCTCGAATCCCGGAATGCGGCGCATCTTTAACTGCCGAGCCATCCGCTTTGATTCCAGCACCATCTTTCTGAGTTCACCACCTCCACGGTCGAAGCGCTTCACTTCGTCCGGGGTGATCTCAACTTGGATGCGCGCCAAATCGTCGATAGCACGACGAGACATCCCTACCTTCTCCTCGACGGAATCGAGCCCCCTGGGTACCGTCTTGATCGCGGCTTCACCTGGCAGGAAGGCACTGAGGTAAAAGGGTGCACCGATGATGGAGGGGTCGTTGCACTCGTGGAGGATCTCGGGCGAATGTAGCCCGTGCCCCCTCAACATCTTCAGTAATTCGACCTCCGTTTGCAGATCCATTACTTCGCTCGGCTGGGGTCCCCCCAGGCGGCGCTTGAGAACGACTTGAAAGCCCTCATCGCGTTGCAAATGGAAGGTGCCCGACGTCGACTGAAGCCCCAAACGCCCCCACAACAGATCCCCTTCCCCGAGGCCGTGCTCATCGAGATACTCCTGAAGCGGCTCCAGAATCAGCAGCGGATCGGGCTTTTTGCGCTCACGTAATCGTTCGGCCTTTTCGAAAGAGGCGACGACAGTGACACCGTCGGGCACTGGGCTCAGCACTGGCCTTCTCCTCCCTGCACATCTCGTGGGTATCGGTCCAAAACCAGATCGAACCCGCTACCGCCACTCTACTGTCGGCAATGCTTACCTATATCTGAGCAACCATGCGAAAGAAGGACAGAACGCCTCCACCCTGGTCTTGATTGCCCACCGGCTGGCATTGTGCACAATCGACCTGTGCGTGCGGATCTCGCGATAAGTATCATTGCTATTACTGCTGGCGTCGTTGCACTCGCCATACCAACCGATGCAATCCTGGACCTATCTCCTAAACGACGCGTAGATCTGAGAAAGCCGTGGAATCACCGCGCAAAGGTGTCGTTAAGGAGCCGCCTCGCTTCACGGTCTGGCAGGAAAACACTTATCGCCTCTGCGGCAGTAAAGGCCGTGAAGGTTCTGCTGTTTTGCTTCCTCGTTTGGTGGGTTGTCGAACTCACCAGCGATTACTTCCGTGGGTAGCGATCCGTCGGCGAGCGGAGGGGTCGATTATTGGCCGATTTCGACGCACTCCCACATGAACTCGAGCGCGGCGTCTACTACCTGGCGCGCCTGTGCCTGAATTTCGCGAGGATCCGGTTTCCAAGTGTTCCGGGTCACCAAACCCAGGGTTGCTTGCCGAGCGGTCAACGTGACGCTCGAGTCTGGCTGCACGTAGATCTCAATCAGCATTCTGCCTCGGCGGCGGGGTCTGAATCGTCGCACCCGAAATACTTTTTCCGTCCCTTGGATCTTGACTTGTAGCTGGCCACTTGAGTCCGACGAGTCGTGTTCGAGCGAGATGCGATCCACTTCCAGAGACCCCCGCGGATACTCAGAGAGCAAACGGAAAATTGCGAGTTGGAGCCAGTTCGCATGGACCCACTCGTCGTAGGGAAAGTCCTCTCGAATGATGGGGTCAACGGTCGACAGCAACTCTTCCGCTCGATCGATGCTGTAGTCGAAAATATAACTTTTCGAACCAAGTTCATCGACGTCCCTCTCGGGCGGAAAAATCAACGCCGAGCGGGTTCCATCCGTGATCCAGTGCCGATTTCCCCGATCCCTGCACACCATCACAGGGAGGCCCATGCCGTGCTCAAGCCCGATGTATCTCTCGACCGGAAGGCCGCTCACCCGTCCGCGCACAACCCAATCTTTCCACCTGAGGTCCAGAAATTGGCACTCACCGGAGTGCCCTTACAGCCAAAAATTGCCCGATCCCAGTTGGCCCATGCAAATGGCAACCACTACTCGTGCAGTGGCACGACATAGGGTACTCTTTTGAACATGGAAATTTGGGCGTTAGCGTTAGTGCTTCTCATTGCTGCCCTTGGAGTTTTGGGCATGTTGGGTTACACCAAAACTGAGACGGAAAAACTTGAACTGAAGCACCTGCTGGCCACCGAGCAGTTCCGACGGGAAATCAATGACTTGGAAGACAAACACTCTAGTCAAGAGGCTCAGCGCCAAGAGACCATCCAAGAGTTGACAAGGCAGGTAGAGGCTCTTGAAGAGGAGAACGGGAAATTGCAGGCGAGCTTAGATAAGTTGCGCAAGCAGCAAGCCTCACGAGAAGCAGCATCCGCTCTTGACTCGATGCCTTCCGCGGCTGCTGTCTGACCGCAACCAAGTCACGCAGTCCTCTGCCTAACCTTGTGTAGCGCTCCTCGAGCATCCCCTAAACTCTCTCTGTGCCGTCATACACCTGCGTATTTTGCGAAGCGCATCTCGAGGATGACGAGGAGTTAAGGCTGCACTACTGCAAAGAGAAGATGGATGTAGAGAAAGAACGCCGCTAGGCATCCCTACGTCTCCAAAGTCAAGCCTGGAATCTCTGATCGGCTCTGCCTCTCGGGCTCTTCCTTCGCCTGGAAGTACCGCGCTTGCACCGCCTGAAGGCGCATACGCCTCAGTAACACCACCATGAGGGCGTCGGACAGCCGAACCCGGGGGGCTCGAGTTTCCCAAAAAAAGGACACGATTCAGATTCAACAAAAGTAAATCGTCTGGCGCAAGCAGAACCCGCCTCAGCGCGTTGCTTTCTCCCTCTCGACGGATCTTCTACGCTGGACTCTCATGTTCGCCTGCGGATCAGCTTTAGCCATGACAGCGTTAGGCGACCATGATCTGTGATGAGTGTGGAACGGAGACCATCGGCTCCATCATTTGCTTCTCTTGCGGCTCACACGACAGCGATACGAGCACAGGACTTGTCCGCATGCGCCCGCAGCCGCCGGGGTCACGCCGGGCCTCCAAAGCTTCCCTGGTTACGGCTGCTCTGGCCCTCGTGTCTCTGGCTGTAGTCACGGTCTGGCTCGTGCGATTCGCCTGAGTGAGGCACAGTTACGACTCGTGCCCCCAGGTAATGTCAACCCCACAAAGCGCCGACGTCACAGGCACCGAGAGTTACATAAAAGGCAACAACCACGGCAGCCCAGATACCAAGATTTCTCAAACGTTTTGGAGTGAGCACGGCTCCAACGTAGTGCCGTCAGTACGCCATGTTCGCCGCAACAAGAAGGTCAGAGCGAACACGAGGCTAGTCAGAAACTGTCTCTGATGCCCCAAATCTTCCCTCACACTGCCTCGCCACAGCGTCTTATTTGCTACCTTCTCCGCGTGAGCCGCCAATGGATGCGAAATATGTGGCTCATTACAGCCTTTTCGTGGCTCGCCTTCCTACTGCGGGGCTTTATCGAAAATCCCGTCTACAGCACCCTCATTCTGTGGGCATTTATTGCCTTCGGTATACCCATCACCATCGCCGTCCTTTCCTTCCAGGCAGTCGAACTGGTTCGCAAGCGGCGAGAGCGCGACTAGCAAGTTACGGTGCGGCAACCTGCAGCAGACCCGCACAGCAAAAGAAAAGGCTGCTCAGCAGGCTGACCCGGGCCGATCAGCACTTCTTCTTCTTCTTTTTCTTCTTGCACTGCGCATTCGCCTTGGCGCCCACGCGAAGGGTCGCTTGCTCCAAGGTGTACTCGCGATCCCCCAGAACATTCGGCGCTTTCGCGTAATAGACGAGGAACCTGTCGTCACCCGTCGGAATGCCCGTCGGGTCCAGGTAGCTCATCTTGCGTGATGTCAACGACTTCCGATTGATCCGCCACGTGAGTCCGTCATCCGAAGTTCCCACCAGGAGTCGTTGGGGATTCTTCATGTCCTCGGGAGATGTCGACATGATGGCGAGCCAGTTCCCAGGCTCCGCGCGAAGCACCTCGAAGTCGACCAACCCGCCGGTGGTGCGGGTTCCCGCATCGCGAACGAACACGGTGCCGGTGGCGTCGGTCGACGTGGCGCTGACGATGTTCTCCGTGGCCATGCCGCCCTGCGGGCTGGGCTCCACCCAGTAGATGCGAACGCGGCCGTCGGGCAGCAACACGGCGTCTGGCACACCCCAGGCCATCGCTCCCTCACTGGAAATACCCAAAGACACCCGGTCGCCGAGGGTCAACCCGTCAGTGGACAGCGGGGCGGTGTAGATCCCCTTGAACTTGGTGTTGGGGTCGAAGTCGACGAGGTACGCCCGACGAGATCCATCGGTCAAGACGACATCGGTCAGGTCCGCAGCCCTCTCGATAGAACCAACGATCGAGCAGTTCCCAGCGAGCGTGCAGGTGGCCACCGCGGTTCCACCCGTTTGGGGGCTTGGGAAGTACAGCCGAACCGTTCCGTCCGCCATGAGGTCGGCGTGGGGGCTCGCTCCGCTCAAGCCGAGCGCGGTGGGAGTTCCCAGGGAGCCGACCGGCCGCGGTGCCGCGCTGGCAGGTGCTGACAGGGCGGACACGCCCACACCGACAGCCACGGAAATAGCAAGAATTCGCATGCGTTGATTCACGGTTCGACGGTAACAAATGTGCTAGTCCTCGTCATCCCTTTGGTCGGTCTACGTAACATCTAGGCATGAACCGTTCCACTCTTGCCATCGCCGCGACAATGGCACTGGCGGCGTCACTCGTCAGCAGCCCCGCGCACGCGCAGCCCAACTTGCCCGACTCAGTTATTGAGTGCGTGGCTCGAGAGTTGGGCCCAGCAGCAGCCCAACAAATCCAGACGCAGCGGGCGAACGTCGAGCAGGAGGCGGTCATCCGGCAGTGCTTCCAGTCCACCGGCAACGCCGGAGGAAACGGCGGGGGCGGCCAGAGCGGAGGGCCCTCGTCGGGATCCGAGCAAAGAGTTCCCAAGAGCAAGTGTGCGTCCACCAAGGGCCTCAAGCGGTACGTGAAATCGACCGGGTCACCGAACCGGCTTGGTGTGAACATCGGGCAGTACCCGTACAACCCCGGAGCCTTCTACTACTCACCCACGACCCTCGCCCAGGACGGCTACAGGGCCGTTCGCTACACCATGCAGATGTACTACGACGGCTCCACCGGGCGCCTTCTGCACGGCAAAGGGGACGGCATCCTGAGTTTGAAGGTGAACAAGTGGCTGTGCTCCCACAGCGATGAGATCCGCACGGCCAAGCGTGCCGGTCTTGCTGTCGCTCTCTTCGTCGAACTACTGAACTACTCCAGCGTCATGGCCTCACAAAGCGGTGGCGGGTCACCGAACTTCGACCACCCGGACGGCATCGAAAGCCGCCTCAGCAAGGAGTACCTCGCAGCGGTCCCACAGATCGCGAAGTTCGCCGAGCGATACAAGGTCGACTGGTTCGATCCAGCCAACGAGGCCGATAAAGGCTTCACTGCGGCAAATGCTGCTCGCATCGTGAAGGCAGCGCCCAAGCGCGCCAAGTCCTTCAAGGGTCTTCTCGTCACACAGCCCCTCGTCACCACGTACCAGGAGGCGGGGATCGCTCCCGACATGTCCGGCTACGACCTCGTCAGCCTGCACGACGGCGACATTCTTCGCGAGGCCCAGAATTACGAGCAGACCGGCCAATTCAGCGACCGGCTCTTCGCGCAAAGCGAGACCGCGTGGGCCTGGGCTCAGGCTTCAGGGGTCACGCGCTACCTCGTCGGAGAGTTCGGTCAATTCGATGCCGTCACGCCGGCGCCCAGCGTCGCTGCGACAAGCGCAGTCGTCGACGCCTACCTCGCGAAGTTCCCGAACCCGCAGGGATTGTTCTGTCAGGACAACCCCGACCCCTCTATGGATCGCTTCGAAACATCGCCGATGAATGCCGTCTGCAAGTCGCTGCAGTCTCGATTCTGACCAATGAATCGGGAGGGAGCTGTTCGCTCCCTCCCGATTTGCTCGCGATCACCTAGATGAGCTTCCACAGCGAAGGCGCATAAATCCAGTTCGGATCGCCATTGCCGGTGTGGGATTGCACCGCCTCGTAGATCAATCCCGAATTCGAAACGCGATCGCCTGCCGCGTGCGTGCCGGTGGCGTTCCAGGATTGAATCTCGGCCTTAGGTGCCGAGCCTTGGTCCACGTGCGGGCTCGAATCCTTCGTCACAGCAACCCACAGTGATGGCGCGTAGATCCAGTTCGGATCACCATTGCCAGTATGGGATTGCACTGCCTCGTAGATTGAATCGGCGTGAGTGACGGTATCTCCAACCGTGTAGCTCGCAAATCGATCCCACGTTCCACTCTCCACTGGTTGCGACTCCAGGGCAGGTTCGGGCTCTGGGGCAGTTTCCGTGGTCTCTGCCGCGTCAGTGGTGACAGCGAGCTGGTTGCTGGCAGCGGATCGGTTTCCAGTCTCGTCCACCGCCACAACCAGATACTGGTAAGTCGTGCCCGGCTCACGGTTGGTATCCATCAGCATGGTCATTTCCGTATTGGCAAATTGAACTCCGTCACGAAATACCTGGTACATCACATCGCCACTGTTGTCATCACTTGCGTTCCACATCAGAGACACTGACTGTGTTGTCTCACCCATTGAGTGCAGGTATCCGGGGGCGATCGGTGCTTGATCATCCACTTCCGAAGCGACATCCGTAGTTACTGTCAAAACGTCGCTCGGAATCGAGCGGTTGCCTGAAGCATCGACAGCAACGACAGTGAATTGGTAGTCCATGGACGGGGACAGGCCGGTGTTCGAGAATTCAGCAATCGAGCTGCTACCAACCAACCTTCCGTCGCGATACACGTCATAGCGCACGACACCGCTATCGTCAGTTGACCCGGTCCACGTGAAATTGACGCTAGTCGCGCTGACCGAGGTCGTCTGCAAATTCACCGTATTTGTCGGCGGAGTCGTGTCAGATATTCCTTCCCCAACAACGTCAACGTCAATGACGTTGTAGAACGCATTCACCGTATCGGCGATGTCCCATACAGCGAGAATAACGTGGTATCCCGATCGATTACCCGGAATTGTGAGGGTGTGATCTGGGTTGCTGTTTGCTTTGGAACCATCATGCTGGAATTCCGATATCAATTCGAGATCATTGCGATCCAGCGGATCGTTGGGGTCCCACCCCGGCTTGGTCATGTAGTAGTGCCACTTGGCTGTTGAGTGGGGGGCTGTGTATTTCCAAGACATCAGAAGCGGCTCTGTCGCCACCTCGTTTTTGAACCAGCGGCCTTCGCTCTGCTCATCGAGAACACCTCCAAAGAGGCCACCAGCTGATGCGATTTGCCCATCGGCCGGACCTGTTTCGGGGAACCCTTTCGGCGCCTCCAGACTTTGCGGCTCGTACACGATGGAACCGCAGTTAGTGTTCAAGCCGGCTGCGCATGCTGCCGAACGGCTCATTGGTCCATCTACGTACCCGTGGGCACTGGCCGGGGCACTCGTAAGAATTCCTGTGCCGACAAGGGCAACTGCACTGGCAGCAACTCCTGTCCCTAATCGCGTTGCGCGACTCATCACTACCTCCAAGGCGCCGCATCTCAGGTAGTGATCTACCACCCGTTTCCTGCGCCCTCGAAGGCGTTATTCCCCGAGTTAGAGTCCTCTAAACATCAATTGGGAAGAAAAGCCCGAACCCTCACCTGGGGACAAGCTCGCTTCTCGTTCCAGAATCGAAGACTCACAGGCACGATCTCCTTTCGGTGAAATTTCGAGGGCTGCTCTGGGCGAACGGCGACGCTCGAGATTTGCGCATCTGGGACGGCCTGCAACGTACGTCTGACATAACCTATTTGCGTGGACCGAGCTCTTGCGATTCTTGCCACTGCCGCCCTGGTCGTCACGATCGTGCCGACGACTTCCATGGCACATTCCAGTTCGGATCGATCGTTAGACATCCATGCTTCCTCAATTCCCCTTGCCATGACCAAGAACTACAACGGCCGCAACCTCAAGGTCCGCAAGAAACTCAGCAAGAACTCCGCGTACACCCGATACAAGGCGACCTACACCAGCGGTGATCTGAAGATCTGCGGCATTTTGATCGAACCCAAGGGCACCGGACCGTTCCCGATGGTTGTTCTGGCCCATGGATACATCGACCCGAAGGTATATGTGTCCGGTCAAGGGTTCCGGCGCGAACAGGACTGGTTGCCCCGCAACGGATACGGCGTTCTCCACGTGGACTACCGCAACCACGCGTGCTCGGATAAGGATCCGCGTAGCGACGTCAATATGAGACTCGGGTACGCCGAGGACGTCATCAACGCGGCTCTGGCGATCCGCGACTCCGACATCGAATGGATCGATGGAGAACGAATCGCCCTGCTAGGCCGATCGATGGGTGGCGGTGTCGCCTACCAGGCGCTCACCATCGCCCCGGGGGTCTTCGACGCGGCGATCACGTACGCATCCGTCAGCACCAACGCCGAAGACAACTTCAACCAGTGGCAGCGAAAACGCTCCGAGATCGGTGATCGCATACTGAAGAAGTACGGGGAGCCCGACGACAATCCCGAAACATGGAAGCGGATGTCCTCACGCAACTACTTCTTTCGGATCACCGAGCCCATTCTTGCCTTTCACGGGACCGCTGACGATACCTGCGAAATCTCCTGGGCGCGGGCAACCAAGCGGGCATTGGACCGAGCCGATGTCGAGAGCAAACTCGTGGAATACGACGGGGCCGGGCACTACTTCTACGGGCCCTGGAGCAACTCGATCACGCGAGTCGGAAGGTTCCTGGACGCAGAACTCGCGTAGTCGCAAAAGTGCGCAGTCGCGCGCCGGTCTTTTGCATGCCGGACGATTGCGCGTCGGTCTATTGCGTGACCGACTAGTCGTGTCCGCCGATGACGATCTGATCCCAGTCGATAATGGAACCGGTCACGACCCCCGAGCGATTCGACAGCAGGTACACGATGAAATCCGCGATCTCGTCCGGCTGGCCCAGCTTGCCCATCGGTTGACTCGCACTAGCCTCCTCGAGCCACCCATCCGTGGCACCGTGGGCGGTTCGCTGCACCACTTCTTCACCCTCGGTGATGGTCCAGCCGATGTTGACTCCGTTGATGCGAATCCGGTCGAAACGGTGAGCGTGAGCAGCGTTCTTCGTAAGCCCTCCCAGGCCCGACTTGCTGGCCACGTACGGGGCGAGGTACGGCTGGCCTCCGTGCGCTGCGATGCTCAAGATGTTCACGATGGTTCCCGGAGCCGAGCGCCGTTGCATGTCCTTGACAGCTCCCTGCATCACGAAGAAGGGGCCCTTCAAGTTCACGTTGATGTGGGTGTCGAACAACTCCGGAGTGGTGTCCACCAGGCTGCCGCGGCTCGTCGTCGCGGCCACGTTCGCCACACAGTCCACCCGTCCGAAGGTGGCGACCACTTGCTCGACGAGGCTGAGCGCGGCCTGAGCGTCGCTGACGTCCGCTCGAACGAAAGCCCCTTTGGTGCCAAGTGATGAGAGCTCATCGGCCACGGCGCGCCCTTTGTCTTCGCTTCGACCACTGACCACGACGGCGTCCGCCCCCGACTGAGCCGCTCGACGGGCAATGGCTGCTCCCACCCCCTGGGTGCCGCCGACGACGAGGACGACTTTCCCGGCGAGTGCGTCGGAGGTGAGTGCGGTCATGAGGAACCTCGAATCAACGTTGGGGCTGCAACTCTCCGAGAACGCTAGTCAGGTGCCGAGCAGCGTTGTGACCGGGTATGCCGGAGACGCCTCCCCCGCGAGCAGCTCCACTGCCACACGCGACGATCCGCGGTGAATCCGTCTCCACTCCCCATGTTCCGACCTGCTGGTCATCGTCGGCCCATGGCCACGCCAACGGCGTATGGAAGATGTTTCCCGTCGGAATACGCAGGTCGCGCTCCACATCAGCCGTCGTATTCACCTCAATGCACGGGTTTCCTTGGGCATCGGTCATCAGGCAGTCCGCGACGGGCTCAGCCAGCACCGAATCGAGGGTGGCGTGCACGGCAGCGAGGGCATCGTCAGCATCAAGGGCATGTCCGGCAGCGCGGGTCTCGGGAGTCCGGTGGGACGCGAAGAGCGAGTGCGGCGTATGCAGGCCAAACAACGTCAGTGTGTGCACCCCTGCGGCCCGAAGGTCCTCGGACAGAATGCTCGGGTCGCTGAGGCTGTGGCAGTAAATCTCCGCAGGCAAGGGAGTAGGCAACTGTCCGCCGGCCGCCGCTCGGTGGGCCGACTCGAGTTGCCGATAGCTCTCGTTCACATGGAAGGTGCCACTGAAGGCATCCACTTGATTGACTGAATCGTCTCTCAACCGGGGAAGGCGCGACAGCAGCATGTTCACCTTCACCTGCGCACCGCCGTCTCGATCGCTGATCGTCACTGCTTCGTGCCCACGCAATTTCGCGAGAACGGCCGGAGCGCAATTCGCTGCCAGCGTTCGTGCGGTGTAGGTCACTTCCTCGTCTCTCTCGCGAGTCGTCACCGAGACGTGCTCACCGTCGTCTTCGATTGCGATCACCTCGGCCCCAGTGCGCACCTCACCCCCGGCCGAGCGCACGCGGTCGGCGAGTTGAGAGGTGATCGCTCCAATACCACCCACCGGGACATCCCACTGCCCCGTTCCCTGACCGATCACGTGGTATAGAAAGCAGATGTTCTGATGCAGGGAGTCCTCGTGGGCGTCTGCGAACGTACCGATCAACCCGTCAGTGAAAACAAGACCGCGAATCACATCGTCGTCAAAGGTGTTCTCCAGAACTTCACCGAGGGGGCGCTCGACAAAATCCGACCAGTCGGCCGCGTTGATTCGCGCTCTCATGTCCTCACGCGACACGAGTGGTCTCGTCAGTGACGGAAACATCACCTCGGCCATCGCCGTGGTTCGGGCGTAGAACCGTTGCCACGCGTCCGCGTCCTTTGCGCTCCCGGTGAAGCCTTCGATGTTGGCCACGAGGGACTGCTCATCATTGGAAGGGATGACCAAGCCGCGGCCCGGGTCGGCCGGATCAGGCGTGTACGAGGCAACGCGGCGCCTGGCCAGCGGCACGTCAATCGATAGATCTCGCGCGATGGCCGGCGGCAGCAGCGATACCAGGTACGAGTACTTGCTCACCCGGGCCCCCATCCCGGGGAATACCTCGGCGGAAACAGCCGCGCCGCCCACCGACGAGTTGGCCTCCAGAACCAGCACCGAGTACCCCGATCGTGCGAGATACGCGGCCGTCACCAATCCGTTGTGGCCGGCTCCCACCACGATGCAATCGATCACGTGATGATCATGCCGGAGATCGGCCTGCACTACTCACCGGACGGCAACTGCACTCCTGCACTCACCAGACGTTCGCAGGACGCAAGATAGGCCTCGTCGATCTGCGCGCACGTATCAGCATCGAAATCCCGGCGCCATCGTCCCGCATGGGAGCTCTCGTGTGTCACGTTCGCGTCGAACCAGGCGCACATGTCCTGATCGACCGTCACTCCAACGAATGAACAGATCTGCTCGATCGTTTCTGAGCGGGCGGTCCGCACGAGATCGACAAGATCGATGCTCAATATGCGATCGGGGCGTGAGCGTTGTGTCGCGGCGTGTATGCGCCCCATGCGCTGCTCCCACTGGGCCAGTGCTTGGAAAACATCGTCGGGACCGAATGTTTGGTGAACGAAGGAGGCGGCCACGTCCCGGCCGTCACGGTTCACCACGATCACGGTGGAGTCCGGATAAATCGGTTCGACGCGGTCCGCCTTTCGAGCGTTCGCCGGGGTTGTGTCCACCCAACGATCGGCGCCAATCGAACGGGCGACGCTTGTCATGATGGTGCGGGTGATCGTCTGGGCCGCGCCCAGCGGATCGGTCTCCGACTGCTCCAGGTAGCGCTCACACCAGCCTCGAAGCTCCTCGCGCTCCACCGACGTGTGCAGGCCGACACCGGCGGCCCGCCTGAACCACCGCTCCATGATCCGGGTGGCCGCCAAGCGCACTGCAGCTTCGGCCTTCGCGCTACCGGGCTTGCGCATCGCTACGCCGAGCGCATCCGCTATTCCGTCGTTTCCGGTAATGAATCGGACTTCCATCGGACGCGTCAGGGTCACGTCCGGGTGGTGGTCGAGGAGGTGTCCAACGATGGTGGAGCCACTGCGCCCGGTACCACCGACGAGGATCGGCCGCTCCGCGTTACTCATACCTACAAGTACAGGCCCGTGCCGGAAGTTGCGTGACGACTCGAGGCAACCGCATGCAGGTCGCGTTCACGAAGGAGGACATAGTCGATCCCTTGAAGCTCCACGGTTCCTCGATCCTCTGGCTCGAAGAGCACCGAATCTTGGACTTCGACGCTCCGGACATTGGGGCCAACCGCGACGACTGTCGCCCACGACAGGCGGCGACCCACCTGCGCGGTAGCCGGGATCACGATGCCGCCGCTCGAGCGGCGCTCCCCGTCCTCTCCGCCTTCCCGCACCAGGACGCGGTCATGAAGCAACTTGATGGGTACCGAGCCGTCCAATCGTGGCCGCGTGTCCGGCACCGACGAGGCGACGCTCGTCTCTTCCCGAGTCGAGGTCAACGGCCGCGCCGCCCCAAGATCTTGATGGTGACGAATCCCACGACGACCGCACCAACGATGGCGATTCGTTCGGGGCGAACACCGCCGTACTCATCGGTGAACCATCCCTTGGCTGCGCCGAGTGCACGCTGCGCCAGCGCTCCCGGCGCCGCCTCCGCCTTCAGGTTGGTTAACGACGCCAACAGTTCTTCTCGCGCAGCGGCGACGTGCGTTCGCTCATCGACGAGCAGCGACGGTGGAGTGGGCGTGCTGTCGGCCATACGGGTCTCCTCTAGCGGGCGTTTAACGCCGTAAGCCTACGACGACCGCCGGGACCCACGAAGGTCGGTGGAAGTTCCAGATGACTACCGCGCGGCAGTCGATGAGGGAACAGGCTCTACGTGCGCATCCAACCCCGCCGACTTTCGTCGTCGTGCACTTCCCGCGAATCCAAAGACCGCGAGGAATATCGCGGTGCCCACCAGCACGATCATGGTTCCCGACGGAACCTCGGCGTAGTAACTGACATACATGCCAACCAGGCCGCTGACCGTTCCCACGGCGGTGCTCCAGGCCAACATGCGAGAGAACGAATCGGTGACCATACGAGCCACGACCGCTGGGATGACGAGCATCGCAGCGACGAGCGTGACACCGATAACCGTCAAGGTGGCCAAGATCGACAACGACAGGATGATCATCAACTGGGCTTCCACCCGGCCGACGCGCACACCCGACACATTGGCAACGTCGGGATCAAACGTCGTGAATAACAGCGCCCGATAGCGCACGAACACGAAGATCACTGCCAGCAGTGAGACGGCGACGAGCCCCACGATCTGCTCGACGGAAATCCCCAGGATGGATCCGAAAAGTGCATTCTCGAAGGACGGGCCACTGGACCCGAACCGCGCGAACAGGGCGACACCCAAGGCGAACGACGCGGTCGTGATCACTCCGATCGCGGCGTCGGCACCGAGCCGGCTTCGCTTGGATACGGCGTTGATTGCCAGAGCGGATGCGATTCCCCACAACCCCGCGCCGAGGATGTAGAACTGCGTGGCGAAGAGTTGCACAGCGGCAAAGCCCCCGAAGATCGAATGGGAAAGCCCGTGACCGATGTAGCTCATGCCGCGCAGCACGATGTACACGCCGATAAAGCCGAGCAGCGCCCCGGAGAGCCCCGCGACGAGGAGGCCCTTCAGGAAGAAGGTGTATCCCAGCGGCTCGAGTATCGCCTCCATCAAGCCTCCACCTGCGACGCTCGATCTGCTTGCTCGACTCGATCTCCTCGCTCGCCTCCGTCATCGACAACCACGCGCATACCCAGATGCTCGAGAACTTCCATGCGCGCTCCGTAGGTCTTTTCCAGAACCTCAGGGCGAATCACGTCCTCTGGTGTTCCGTCGGCGATCACGTGATGGTTGACGCAGATGAGGTGCGGCAGGTGAGCCGCCATGCCGTTCAAGTCATGTGTCGTCAAGACGATCGCCACACCGTCCTCGTGCAGGTCTGCGAGCAGATGAAGAACGTCATGCCGGGTGGAAACATCCACGCCACTGGTGGGCTCGTCGAGTAAGAGCAGTTGCGGTTGGCGATAGAGGGCGCGCGCGAGGAACATGCGCTGCTGTTGTCCACCCGACAGTTGTCGAATCTGCCGGTCGGCCAAATGTGCGATGTTCAACCGCTCGAGCACCTCCATGGCACTCGCCTTCTCTCGAGCGTTGCCCCACGGCAAGGTGAAGCGCCGCCCGTGGGCCGGTTGTCCCGCCATGAGAACGCATTCAAGAACGGTGATCGGAAAATCCCAGTTGACTGTCTCGAGTTGGGGCACGTACGCCGTCCGGAGATCCTCGATCTGATCGATCGAGCCGGACATGGGCCGGATGATGCCGAGCAGTAGACGCAGAAGGGTGGTCTTTCCCGACCCGGACGGCCCAACGATCCCGGTGAATTGATCTTCATGTACGTGAATATTCACGTCATGCAGGACCGTCTGGTGGTTGTAGCCAGCATCGACTTCGATCAGCCTGATGAGTTCGGGGCCGACACCGGTGCCGGTCACTGTGGATAGTCCGCGGTATCCGAAACCGGGCTCGTGATGTCGACCGCCCGAACGTTCGATGCATCACCGCCGAGGCCCTCGATCATGGTGGCGAAGTTGTACTGCATCAATCCGAGCCATGAGTGATTCTCCTCGCCCGGAGCACCCGGCAGATCGTCATCGCGCAGCGACTGCTCGTAGCGGACGCCGGTTTCGTTGCCGACTTCTTCGAGCACGTTTGAGGGGAACACCTCGGATCCGAAGATCGTCGGAACTCCTTCGGCGCGGATTTGCTCGATCAAGGTGACGACTTCGGACGGGGTCGGGTCGGCGAAGTCGCTGGGCTGGACAGCACCGACCACCTGCCAACCGAAGTTCTCCGCGAAGTAGGCATAGGCGTCGTGGTAGGTCACGAGTTTCAGGCCCCCGGCGGGGACTGTTTGCTGGTCCAGGCGGACGGCCTCGGCCAGTTCTTCAGCCTGCGCAGCGAAGGCCCCGAAGTTCTCCTGCATCTGGTCTGCGCACTCGGGGTCGCGCTCACTGAGGACCTCACGAACGATGTCCGCGTAGACGATGGCGTACGTCGGATCGGTCCACAGATGCGGGTTCGGCTTGCCGTCCTCTTCGGGGAAGGAGAAGTCGAAGATGTAGTCCTCCTCGGGGAGGGCGACGGTTCCCAGCTCCACCAACTCTGCGCCGTCGGCCATATTTGCCTCCGCCATGGCCAATGTCGGATCTTCCAGCTTCAGGCCGTTGATGAACACGACATCCGCGTCGCTCAAGAGAGCCGCCACGGACGGCGCGGGTTCGAAGGTGTGCGAGTTGGTCCCCTCCGGCACGATGCCCCGCACACTGACACAGTCGCCGCCCACTCGAGACACGATCGAGGTGATCGGGGAAACGGTAGTGGCGACGAGAATCGAGTCGCCGTCAGACTCCGGCGCGGAGTCGTCGGACCCTCCACAACCGGACAGCACGAGGGTGGCGGCGGAAACGCTGGCAATGACAAAGGGAAACGGACGCATGCCGGAAGTTTATGGCGAACTCCACGTTCTTGCAAAAGACTTGCATTAAGGGTCCGTCCGTCGATTCTCGCCGCACGTAGGGTGCCCTAGGCTTTCGATCCCACGCGGAAGTGGTGGAACGGCAGACACGCTGGTTTTAGGTACCAGTGCCCTCGGGCGTGCGGGTTCAACTCCCGCCTTCCGCACCAGGCACGCGCCCCTTAGGCCGCTTTCGTGGCGACGATCATCCCAGCCGAGCACAAGAACATGCCGCGCCACGATTCGTCATCTTCCAGCTCGATCTGCTGCCGCCGATATTCGGTGGGATCGATACCACCCGAGATCATCGGGTACGTCGGATGGAAGTTGTACCAGGTGAAGGACAAGTCGACGAAGCCTCGTTGCGCCACAACATCGGAGATCTCGAACGGGTTGTGGAAGCGGGCCAGAATCTCGTCGTAGGCCGGAGCGTCCTTGTCCCACTCTCGCTTCGGGGGCTTGTCCACGGCAAGGCGCTGATCAAGGTCGGTGGCCACCTGGTCTTTGAACTGCTGTCCGATCGGCGCCATGAGGTCGTCGAGGATGAACTCCTTGGTGAGGCGGTTGAACGTGAACATGGAGAACATTGCGTTGCGAAACTGAAGAATGAGTGTTCCGCCGGGCTTGAGGAACAACGACATCGCCTCGACGAACCATGCATCGTCTTCCACGTGCGGGATGACCCCGAGCGCGATGACAGCATCGAATTGACCAACCCGATCGACCTCGGCGCGGACCGCATCCCGATCGTTAATGTCCACTTGGGTGTGCAGATCAGGGTCGAGGCCGTTGCGCTCAAAGTTCTCCTTGCCTAGGCGGACCATTTCGCTGGACAGATCGCTGGCGCGGACATCCACACCGAGTTCCTGGGCGATGCGGACGATCGGGCTTCCCTCTGCGGCGCCGAGTTCGTACACATTCGCAACGTTGCGACTCTTCAGGATCCGCATCACCTTGTTGAGCCGGAAGTAATTGGCGGGATATTCGGCGTTGGTCCAGATCTTCTCCGGGTCGTACTGCTCGTGGTAGGACGGAGCAGAGCCGTTGTAGTGGTCGCTGACCTGGGCCATTGCTAGATCCTTCGGTGTCGCGAAACGTCGGTGACGAGAAACTTCGGCATTACGAAGTCGTCACATCGGAGCGTAGTTCACCCAGGACCGGCACAAGCGCTCGGAAGGCGTGTCCTCGATGGCTGATGGCGTCTTTCTCCTCCGGGATCAACTCGGCGGTAGTGAGTGCGTAGCCGAGGGGAGTGAAGATCGGGTCGTATCCGAAGCCGTTGCTGCCCCGGGGCTCGGTAATCAAGCTTCCTTCGAGCACGCCTTCGACCACCCGCTCGTCACCGTCGGGTGTGGCCACGGCCGCCGCGCAATGAAATGCTGCTCCCCGCCTCTTGCTTGGAACGTCGGCGAGTTGGGCAAGGAGAAGCTCCAGGTTCGCCGCATCGTCACCGTGTGACCCAGCCCAACGGGCCGAGAGGATTCCCGGCATCCCGTTCAGGGCGTCGACGCACAATCCCGAGTCGTCGGCAATGGCGACCAGCCCGGTGCGCTGAGCCACATCTCTCGCCTTCAGGAGAGCGTTTGCGGCGAACGTGCTACCTGTCTCGGCCACATCGGGTAAATCGGGGAAACTCTCGGTTCCCACCAGGTCGACGTCGAGACTGGACGACGCCAGGATTCGCCGGAGCTCGGTGACCTTGTGCTGGTTGCGAGTCGCTAGCACGACGCGGTGGCTCATGCCGACAGCGACGCCTTCTGCTGAATCGTCAGGTCGGCGATGCCAGCGGCGGCAAGATTCAACAGCTCGTCCAACAATCCGCGGTCGAAAGGCTCAACCTCGGCAGTCCCCTGCACCTCGACAAAATTCCCTTCACCGGTCATCACCACGTTCATGTCAGTCTCGGCGCGAACATCGTCGTCATAGTGCAGGTCCAGTCTGGGTTCGCCGTCGATGATCCCCACGCTCACGGCGGCTACCGAGTCGATCAGAGGGTCGGTGGAAATATGCCCCTCGCTTCTTGCCCACGACAAGGCGTCGGCGAGCGCGACGTAGGAGCCCGTGATGGCCGCTGTTCTCGTTCCACCGTCGGCCTGCAGAACATCGCAGTCGATAACGATGGAGTTTTCACCGAGGACCGACATGTCTACAACCGCACGCAAACTGCGACCGATCAGCCGGGAGATTTCCTGAGTTCGTCCTCCCAGTTTGCCCTTGACCGATTCACGCTGATTGCGCGTGGTGGTCGCCCGCGGCAACATCGCGTATTCGGCGGTGACCCACCCCGTTCCCGAGTCTTTCAGCCAACGTGGGACGCCGGGGGTGAAGGACGCGGTGCACAGCACCTTCGTCTTACCGAAAGACACCAGGGTCGATCCCTCGGCATGCTCTGACCAATGCCGCTCGAAGGAGACGGGTCGAAGTTGGTCTGAGGTGCGTCCATCGGATCTCGTCATGGGCGTGACACTATCCAGCGTGCATAACGGCCGGACGCCCGTGGTTCTCCTTCAGATGGCCAACCTTGCGTCTGGAGTGGGAAACGGCGCAGTGATGATCATCGTCCCGTGGCTGGTGCTCGAGCGAACAGAATCGGCTGCAGCAGCCGGGCTAGTCGCCGCCGTCTCCACCATTCCAGCCGTCCTCGTCGTCCCGGCTGTCGGTATAGCCATCGATCGCGTCGGCCGAAAGTCGGTCAGCGTAGTTTCAGACATCGCATCGGCCGTGTCCGTGTTCGCCTTTCCCGTGGTCGGCTGGCTTGTCGGTCTCGATCTCACGTGGATCCTGGTCCTCGCGATAGTCGGATCGAGCCTCGATCCTGCGGGCTACACCGCCCGTAAATCGCTCATCGTTGATGCTGCTCGGGCCGGTGGCGTCCGGTTGGCAACGCTGAACGGAGTTCACGAGGCGCTCTTCGCGGTTGGCTGGACGGTTGGGCCCCTGATTGGTGCCGGCCTCATCGCCACGATGGGAGCCGAACAAGCTATGTGGATTCCCGGAGGCCTATTCGTCGTCGCCGCGGCATGCATCTGGGCGATGCGCGTGGGTGACCTGGGCCAGGAGTCACGCATCCTCAATGACTCGGACCCCGGTGCGGTGGGCCTTACCCGCGGACTCGTTGCGCTGTGGAGCGACAAGGCCCTGCGCACGCTGACTATTGCGATCATGGTGCTCGCCGGGGTTTATCTGCCAACGGAGAGTGTGATCCTTCCGGTGTACTTCGAAAGCCTCGGACAGCCCGAAGGCCTGGGATTCGTTATTGCGGGCTTGGCTGGAGGAAGCGTTGTCGGCGCCGTGTCCTTTGGGTGGCTGAGCAAGAGATGGACGCATTTCCAGATCATTCGCGCCGCCCTGATCGGGACGGCAATAAGCGTGATTCCGATGTCGTTCCTGCCCCCACTCCCCCTACTGGTGGTCTTCGGCCTTGTTCTTGGTCTCAGTTGGGGGCCCATGGAGCCTCTGCTGAACACACTGGTGCAAGAACGCATTCCCGCCCATGAACAAGGCCGCGTGTTCAGCATTCAATTGACGGCCTTCTACGTCTTTCCACCACTGGCAATGCTGGCAACCGGGGCTGCGTCCGAGCAGTGGGGAGTCCGAGCGGTCTATCCCGTTCTCGCGGCGGCGCTCGTTGTCACGCTCATGGTGACGCTGTCGCTCTCCGCTATTCGCGACGTCGATCGCACTACAGCGAACTAACGCGCCCTATTTCCGGACCAAGAAACCGGCGACCGTGGCCCTCGAAATCATCCGGGTCGCCGGTAACAAGGAACGCATGCGTAGGTGACCCTTCACCTTCGCTGCGAAGAAGGTCCCCGGCTACTAGTACCCGGTAGACGTCTTTCGCTGTTTCTTCCGCGCTCGACACCAGGGTGACGTCGTCCCCCATGACGTACGCAAGCACACCGGTCAGCAATGGATAGTGCGTGCACCCGAGCACGAGGGTGTCGACCTCGGACTCCTGGAGTGGAGCCAGGTACTCACGTGCCACCGCGATGGCTTCGTCGCCGCTCGTCACTCCCGCTTCCACGAGTTCGACGAAGCGTGGACACGCCTGCGAGTGAACGGTGACTTGAGGTGCCGCCGCGAATGCATCGATGTATGCCCCGGATGCGATGGTCGCTTCGGTTCCGACAACACCGACGCGGCCACCACGCGTCGCCGAGACGGCACGACGAACGGCTGGATGCACAACCTCGATGACGGGAACCTCGTACCTTTCGCGAGCGTCCCGCAGGGTGGCAGCGCTGGCCGAGTTGCAGGCGATGACCAAGGCCTTGACTCCGTCGTTGACCAAACGATCCATAATTTCGAGTGAATACTCGCGAACCCGAGCGATTGGTAGTGGACCGTACGGGCCTCGAGAGGTATCCCCGACGTAACGAATCGACTCAGCAGGGAGTTGATCAATAATCGCCCGAGCGACCGTGAGGCCTCCGAAACCCGAATCGAATACCCCGATCGGCGCGTTGTTCGTCATGGCCCGCTAAGCGTACGGCGCGCCCCAGCCGCCGAAGGGGTCCTGGTCTCTACCCTCAAAGTCGCGAAGTCAAGGAGACTGCGCGACTTCCCCTGAGGAGGGAACATGTCGGACACCGCAATCAAGCGCCCCGCAGGCGTCACGATCGTGGGCATCTTGACGGCCATTCTCGGCGTCATCAACATCGTTTTCGGTGTGTGGATGTTGATGTATTGGCTGGGAATCAAGCTCGGGACGCTCTTCGAGGCCCAGACCGTGTTCTGGCTCCTGTTCAACGGCTTCCTCGCCGTAGTGATGGGCCTGATCTACTTCTGGCTGACACAGTTGACATTCGCAGGAAGCCAGACGGCGCAGGTACTCATCTCGGTCTTCGCCGTCATCAACATCGTTTTCGGGTTCTTCCACTTCGACTCGGGTGGCGCGGCGCAGATCATCCTCAACTTGATCGTCGTCCTGATCGTCAACACACATAAGGCGAAACTGTGGTTTAGCCAAACGGCCTAGCCCCACAGGCTGCCATTTCATCTCGAAAGGGCACTCGGATCCCCCGAAAGGGCACCGAGTGCCCTTTCGCATGTGAGCACGCGCCCGTCCGACGTTACGGCGGCTCAGAGAGGCGGCGTAGAACTGCCCGTTTCCGGTTAGGCGAGCAACCCATCGGCCGCAGCCGGCAGGATCGTCACGGAATCTCCGACAGCAACGTCGGTGTCCAGGCCGTCAAGGAATCGCACGTCTTCGCCGTTCAGATACACATGCATGAAGCGCCGAAGTCCTCCGTCGTCGAGGAGCCGCTGGCCGATACCGGAGTAGTTGGTGTCGAGGTTGGTGATGACGTCCTGCAGCGATGCACCTTCGACAAAGACCACGCTTCTCCCACCGGTATGGGCGCGAAGAATCATTGGGATACGAACACCGATGGACATCTCGAGCCCTCTCCGCAGTCCGGGTCCAGAGGGTAGGCGGACATAGTCAGAAGCGCTCCAGAAAGGACCATGATGAGGGACATGATCTGTAACAACTAGTGATTAAACGGACAAATAGGACCACTTTGTGTCGCAGTTTGCTCCTCGTGTCTTGTTCCACTTGACCTCGGCTTTGACGGCCACCACGCTAGGGACGCTGTGCTCTTCGGGGAACAGCGCGGAGGAACTGAAAACCACCGGTGGCCGCCTCCCGGCGGCCATCTCTCATGCATGGAGGCCTGAGTGGACGTCGTTAATCTCGACTACTCGCAATACCAAACTGTTTACAACATTCTCTCGTTCGCGCTGGCGTCCATGCTGGCGACGTTCGTGTTCCTACTCGCGGTGCAGGGGCGTGTTCTTGCCCGTTACCGCATGGCCCTCGTCGTCTCGGCGATGG
>MDSV01047283.1_pt1 | contig 21790 bp, 17 predicted proteins | sample 810851 | NCBI WGS metagenome assembly MDSV01 (sample SAMN05326640, study PRJNA326480) | marine metagenome | isolation source: seawater | place: Atlantic Ocean: North East | collected 2012 | reverse complement strand
TCTCCACCTAAAAATTTGTACCTGTTGTGGACTACTAATATTTTTTTCATTTATTTCAAATATCTTAATAAGTTAATATTAGTTCAATGCACATAATTCTTTTTTTTACTTATGGAATTTCTCTAAAAGACTGGGATGAGTCAGGAATTTTAAATAGAGAAATAGAGCTGTACAAATCATTGATTAAAAATAAAGATACAAAATTTACATTTGTAACTTATGGCGACAAAGAAGATCATAACTACTCCTACATTCTTGATGATTTAAATATAATTCCCATATACTCATTAGTAAATAAATCTAAATATAATATTTTAAATTTTTTTAAATCATTATTTATTTCTAAGAAGTTATCAAAAATAATATCTAATCCTACTTATTTAAAAACAAACCAATTAAATGGTTGTTGGGTTGCAATGTTGACAAAATTTTATTCAAAAACTCCACTTTACATAAGAACTGGGTACAACTTATTTGAGTTTTCTATTAAAGATAAAAAAGGGTTAATTAAAAAATTGTTTTACTATTTCTTGACACAATTAGGACTTTTTTATTCGGATGCTTACTCTGTTACATCTAATTCTGATAAATTATTTCTTGAAAAATATTTCATAACAAAAAAAATAATCGTTATTCCTAATTGGGTTATAGATGTTAAAAGGAATGAGTTTAATAATAGAAGTGAAAATAAATTGCTGGGAGTCGGTAGACTAGAAAGTCAAAAAAATTTCAAATCAATCATTAAAGCACTTTCAAACACAGAAATTGAACTAGATCTTGTTGGAGAGGGTTCTAAAAAAGAAGCTTTGAAAAAAATCTCAAATAGTTCTTCTACGAATGTAAATTTTTTAGGGAGGCTAGATTACAAAGAACTAAATCAGCTTTATTTAAATTATAAAATTTTTGTATTGCCATCATTATTTGAAGGAAATCCAAAAGTTGTTCTAGAAGCAATGTCAAAGGGTGTTTTGGTAATTGCAAGAAAAAATAAAAATATTGCAGAAATAATTAATCACAATCAAAATGGAGTTTTATATGAAAATGATAATGAAGTTTTGCCTAAAATTAGTTTCTATCTTAATAACGAAGAAGAGTGGAAGAGAATAACATCAAATGCTTATAAAAGTATTGAAATGAACAATACCATTGACGCAACAATTAATAAAGAGATGTCCCTATCTTTCCTTAGTGGTTTTAAAGATAATGAATAATTCTATTTTCATTTGAGTAACTTATTCTTAAGTGAAAATCATATTCAAAATCTTCATGATTGTGGGTTGAGTTTACAATTGTAATTTCTTTATTTTTCAATATATTGAATATTAAGTCTTTAGTCTGAAAATCTAAATTTGATGTCGACTCATCTAACAACAACAAATCAGTATCTGCCAATAGGGCTCTAATAAAAGATATTTTTTGCATCTGTCCAGATGATAATGATTTGCTGTCTACAATAGTTTCTAAGTTTTTTTCATCATTGTTGAATAGCTCAAACTCATTTATTAACGCTTGAATTTCTTCATCAGTTTTTTCTGAATTATTTCCGTACAGCAAATTATTTCTTAGAGTGTCGTTAACTATTAAAGGCGTTACTCCAACATAGCCTAATTTATTAGAATTAATTTTTACACTACCTTCTTCCGGATAAAATATTTTTGATACAATTCCTAAAAGTGTGCTTTTTCCTGAGCCATTTGGTCCTGTTATGACTGTGTGTTTATTTTTTTGGATCGATATATTAAGATTTTTAAATATATTTTCCTCTGATCCATAATATTTGAAGTCAATTTCTTTGAGCTCTACAGCATTTGATAGCTTTTCATCGATTTTATAGTAATTAGGTCTTTCTATTATTTTATTATTTTCTAAATCAACAAATTTTGAGAGATGAACTTGTGAGTTAATCATTTGACTTAGGGCCGTGTTTAACGCGCCAATTGTCTGGACTAGCCTTAAGGTCACCCCTAAAAATTCTAGTGAAATAGTTCTTATTAAATTAGTAAAAATAAATAGCAAAGAGATAGTGAATACTGTTATAAAATTTGGCATGAGGGAATTTACTGTTCCATAAGCTTGATTTTTTAATTGTGATTCTTGCAGTTTTTTAGTTGTTTTTTCATATCTAGCAATTTCATTGACACTAGTGCCAAGAATTTTTATGAGAAATATATTATCAACAACTCTCTGAACGTCTCTTCCTGTTTGTTGAGCATTGACCCAAGATTCATGCATATATTTACGACCCAACCTTAAAAGAATCCTTGTTGGAAAAAATAATACGATACCGCCAAGAAAGAAAATTAAAATAGTTTGAAGATTCGTTGTTAATAAAAATGTTGAGTAAATTAATATTTGAACGCAGCTATTAAGAAAAGATGTTAAAGCTCCATAAAAATATCCTACATGTCCACTCAGAGTGTTTATGTAAAATGTAGCATCAGCAATTGAATAATTTCCCTTTTTATAAACTTCTTTAATTAAATAAACTCTTAAATTTTTCTCAACTTGTAATTGAAGTGAAAGAATATTCATTTTTTCTACAAAGTTTGAAAAAAATCTTAGAAATACTATGAGAGGAAGAAAATAAATTCTTTCTAAAAAATACAGGATATATTTATTTTCTGTTGAATCTCCTGTCAAAATATAAGCAAAAAAAACAATTATCGCAATATCGAGAATTACAGTAATATTTGACAAAAGTACGGACAAGAGTATCCTGAGCCTTTTTTTTGTAACTTGGGTTATTCTTGAAATATGAATTATCTCATTAAAGCTTTGTTTAAATTTACTCATTTATTCCTTAACTTTTACAATAGTAGTGAAAATACGTCATAAATAATGACCAATCTTTTTTTTGAAAAATTATTTTAATTTAATAAATTTGCTATTTACAAATATGTTTTTACTGCTTTCTTTTATTGTGTCAAAAAAATTCCAAGCCAATACCAACACATAATCATAGTTTTTGGGGTTGATAGAATTAATACTCTTTATTTGAATATTGGTCCCAGGTATGTATTTGTTTTGTTTAAGTAAATTGTCATCAATCGTATATGAGAAGCTATACTCATTAAGTCCAAAATAATTTAATATAGTAGTTGCTTTGGCTGGGGCTCCATATCCAATTATTCTTTTACCATCCTTAAGTAATCTGCTAATTTTTTGTATTGAATTTTTCTTTACACTTTTTACATCTTTTGAAAACTTGTGATATGTTTCTATTTTATCCAATCTATTTTGTTTTTCTAATTCAATATATTTACTAATACTTTTATGGCTTCTTTTGTTCTTATTTTTAGACGCATAAACTCTTAAAGAACCTCCGTGAGTATCAACTTCTTTTACTTTATACACTTTCATACCAGAGTCTTCAAAGAAATGTAGTATTGAAAGTAAGCACCAATAATTAACATGTTCATGATAAATATTGTCAAAGGTTAAGTCTTTTATTGTTCTTAAAAGGTACTGAACTTCGAAAATAAATTCTCCATTTGCATTTAAAATTTCTTCAATATTATTTAATATACTTTTTAAACCATCACTATGAGCAAAAACATTAAAACCTGTCACTAAATCTACTCTTCCATATTTGTTTTTTATTTTCTTTACAGTACTTTTTCCAAAATATTCAGGTATCGTAGTAAGTTTTTTAGCATTCGCAATTTTAGCTATATTAGAAGCAGGTTCTACTCCAACTGCTTTAATTCCAAGTTTTTTAAGTGGATCAAGAAAAATACCGTCATTACTACCGATGTCAACAACAACAGAATTGCTATTAAGTTTCAAATCATTTTTTAATTCTTTTGAGAGACTTGTAAAGTGTTCTCTAAATTGCTTAGATGTCGATGATAGGTAAACATAATCTTTAAACATTTTCTCTGGAGGAACAACAACACTTAATTGAGAATTGGAACACTGTTTACAAAAGTTTAAGTCAAGAGGGTAAAAATCGATTGGATCACTCTTTTTATTTTTTAGATTATTTGCAAGTGGAGATAAGCCTAGGGATAAGTAATGATTTAAACCTCCCCCACAAACCCTACAACTTGTTACATAACTATCGATTAAATTATCAGAAAGTTTTTTATCAACAAGTTTATAAGGAATTGTATGAGTTACACCATAGTTTTGATGTTCTCTTTCTCCATTTACTAAATTTAAAAAAATTGAATCTTCTAAAAAAACCATAGTATGTGCAACATTTGGAGGTATGGTGGAAAGATCTCCTTCGTTAATTAGCCTTGTTTCAACTACAGCATCCTTATCGGATAAATCTTTCGTTATGCTGATATAACTACCCTTTATTAATAAACATTTCTGAGTTTGAATTGGGTGATAGTGATTTCCTCTTACTGTTTCTTTTTTTGATTCAACATAACCAATCATATTTATTGAGTCATCAAAATAATAATTCGAAATTATACCTCTATCGTCGATAAAGTTATCAGAACCAATTTCAATCTCTTCATTGGTTGTAATTATTTCACTATCCCTCCATGATTCAACCATAACTTCAATTGATTTTTCTACATTATATAAGAATTCAAATCCAGCTTCTTTTATTTTTTGGTTTGATAAAGAGTACCCTTTGTTAGGCACACTATCTTTTGTGTTTACTATTTGAACATTTTTATTTATTTTTTTACATATATCAGCAACCTGCTTCACAGTTAAGTTCTCATTTACACAATTAAATATTTCATTATTTATCTCATTATTTTCTCCTACAAATTCCATACATCTAGCTACGTCGTATACAGAGACAAGACTTTTTAATTGGTTTCCTCCAGAATATAATTTTATTTCCCTATCTGTTGCGGTGATTTTAGAAAAAATATTTGTCATTATATTTATCCTTGTAGAGTCATAAGAATTTCCATATACTGAACCAAGTCTTAATATTATGAAGTTTTTCTCAGAAGCCATTAAATCTTTTTCTGATTTTACTTTTCCTTTTGCATATTCTAGTGACGGTTTGGGTTCGGCCTTTTCATTAATATTTCTTTTTATACTTTCTAGACCTTCGAAAACAACATGCGTTGAAGGAAAAACAATCTTTGCTTTCTCTGATGAGTATTTAATTATATTTTGAGTCCCTTTAATTCCTACAGTTCTAACTAGTTTGTCTCTTTTTTTATCAATATCTTCTTTGGTTGTTCCTACATCTGTAATTCCAGCTAAATGATAAATTAAATCAGCATCCCCAATGTATTTTTGTAGATTATCTTCATCTAATATATCAATTTGTTCAAATTTTATTCCCCATTTTTTTAATTGACTCACCCTCTCAGAGAAAAACATATTGTCCAACACTGTAACATCAAAATTTCTAGTTTTACCAGAATATATTTTGGAAAGCTCCATGCCTATATAACCAAGACCACCGGTTATTAATACATTATTTTTGTTATGTATATTCATTTAATTAAGATTGATTGTTATCATAATGAAATTTAAAAATTATTTATTCTCAATAAAAAATGATATGACAGAAGTAACTAAAAGCTGTAAGCAAATAAACAAAGTTGTTATGCCAATTAAAAAAATTGGATTTCTATGAATAAAGATATCACTAACCTGTTTTTGATATAAAGATAAAATGAATAAAAACATTGAAATAAATCCAAAAACAAAACTAAGCCTTGCTAATGAATATCTTGCTGTAGATGTAAATCCATTTGTCAAATATAAAAGGAATGAATCAATGATAACAGCTGTAATTCTAGAAAAACCATACTTCGTTTCTCCAAACTGTCTTGGTCTATGGTCAACTTCTTCTTGTATAAGTTTATAGCCTCTATATTCAAATAAAGGAACAAGAATTCTATGAATATCACCATTAAATTTAATATCTTCAAGCATATGTTTTTTAAATATCTTAAGTGCACAACCTAGATCTTTAGATTGAGTTTTAGTAATAAGTCTGATAATTAAATTAGCAAATTTTGAATAAAAAGTTCTTACAATTCCATCTTTTCTTGATTTCCTAATACCCGAAACTACATCACAATAGTTAAAGTTTTTATTATAAATTTTAATTAGTTTACCAATTTCTTCTGGAGGATTTTGCCCGTCTCCGTCTAAAGTTACCAAAAAATCATATTTGGCCTCTTCGGCAGCCCTTATTAAAGAATAACTTTGACCTCGAGTATATGAATTTCTTAAAACTTTTATATCTTTACCAGAAATATAAGAATCTACTGGTTTTTTACTAAAATCATCTACGATTATTATTTCATAATTAACATTTAATGATTGCACAGATGTATTAATTTCATCAATTAAAGAAGGTAGGCTTTCTTCTTCGTCAAGAGCTGGTATGAGTATACTTATATCTTTTATCAATAGAAAAGATTATAATACTTTGCATTAAAGTAATCTAATTTTTAGATTTGCTATTGATATATTTTTTCCAATAATCAAACCTAACAAATTGGTCATAGTTTTTATTAAAATTTATTTTATTTAATTTTTCTAAATCTAAACAAGTATAAGATTTTAATTCATCCCAACTATTTAAAATTAACAGCGGGACACCTAAGTTGAAAAAATTTTGATTAACGATATTATTTAGAACAATAGGGGTACACCCAAATAAAAGGGATTCCCAAATTCTGTGTGACTCAAAATTATTACCTTCCGGACATAAATTAAATTTGTAAGTTGATAAATTTTCTAAATATTTAAATTGGTTATCAAAATTAGCAATATCAATATCAGGATGTTTTTTGGAAATGTCTAAAAGAGGTTTTCTAACTTTATAATTTGTATTGGGATTAAAAGAACATAATATTCTTTTAGTTTTATTACTTAATAAATAGTCATTATTATCAATAATTTTTTTAAAATTCTTCACCTTACCATTGTTTCGGTATCTAGCGTTTTCAAGTCCAGCTGGTAATGGTGAAACTTTATCATTTGCTTGAGTATTTAGTTTCATGGCAAACCAGTGTTTTATTTTAGAATCAATAAATTTGATATCTGCTTTATTTACTGATTCGTCTGAATTATGTGAAATTAAATAATAAGGATTTTTAATTTCAGGATGATAATTTTCAAAGTATATTTTTTTTAAATCTGTTTTGAGAAATACAATATCGTCTTTCTTTACTTTAGAAGGTTTTAAAGTTTGACTTTCATCAAATATGTGATCTGAATAGTTTCTAAAAGTATCGCCAGAAATAAAAGGTTTGCTTGTGGGTCTATAAAGTTTTGGTTTTTTTAGTCTTATATAATTGTTAATTTTGTTACTGATTAAATTTTTATTTATTCTCATCAAACAATATAACATTATCAGATTGTCAGAGTAATTTTAATGTTTTTAAGAATCGTAAATTTAATTTAGAGTAGAAAATAGATAAATGTAATGATTTTATCTTTAAAGATTATTATTCAAGAGCTTAATTATTAGATATTTTTTTTCATAATACTTAATAGATTTTTTGCTCTTGCAGTTGTAGTTCCTGAGTTAAGCAACCAGTCTCTCTGTGCATTAAGTAAGTCTAGATATTCCTGAGTTGGATTATTTCTTCGAACCAACGATTTCATTATTTTTTTTAACTCCCTTTTTGAAGAATAACTAATAGTTGGCAAGTTTTGAGGTGAACATAGGTTAGGTTTATCAGAATAATCTCTAAACAATAACAACGTTCCTGCTGCAATTATTTCATAATGCCTCATACAGTCCCAACCGCCTTTTTTACAAGTTAATCCAAACCAAGATTTTGATAGATCATTATAATATTGATCTTCATCTTCAAATATGTGGTGTTTATGTCCAGATGCTAAATCACGAATTACTTCAAAGTTAGAATAGTTAGGATGAGTAGTTTGAATTAATTGTGATTTTTTATCTAAGTCAATTGGTAGAATAACCTCTTCTGGTATGCCATAGCCTGTAGGAAAAACAGACTCTTCCTCAAAAACAAGCTCTCTTTTAAAACTAAACTTAAATTGATTTCCTATAATTTCTTCATTATTAAAAATTTTTTTAATCTTTGCATTTCCGTAAAGATCGTGTCCGTCTAATATCCAAATCTTTCCTGTTGTAAGCTTGTCATATTTAGGTATATAATAATCTTCCCCTATCGCATGACCCGTACCATACAATATTGCATCATAATTTGTATTTAGCACATTCTCTCTATCAATATCCTTAATCGGATGTTTCAAAATCGTAAACCCTTTGCCATGAAGTTTGTTTTTTTCAATCTCACTAAAATCACCATAGGCTACATTTTTTCTTGGATAATCAATAAAATTATCACCTATAAGCTTTCTCATGCCATTAAGAATGGTTAACTCTAAATACTCTGCTTGGTATTCAGGTTTTTTTGAAGTTAAAAATAAAATTTTCAAAATTAAATTCCTAAATATAAGTTTATTATTTTTGATTTAATTTTATAGATAAATTCTTTATTGGAAATATTTGTTGAAGTAACTTTATTTAATTTAGATACAACTAATGATGGTTCAGACCAAAATGAATTTAAATTACACTTCCTAATTACTTCATTCAGCCACATGTCTGCTGAATGGTTAAAAGGAAGAAAGTTTTCATATATTTTTTTTGCGGCCTCATATTTTAAGAAGTAAAACTGTGCTGCTCGAGTACCACCGCCAGCAATCATTTCGCCTTCTTTATTATAAGTAGGCTCATTACTCTTCTTGTAAACTAATTTATCAGATGTAACCTCTTCTTCATTAAGCAAAGAATAGTCAAACCATACAGAATCAAAAATTATATCCCAATCGCTAGGAAGTTGTTTTTTGTACTTTTCTAGTCTTAAGATTATATTTTCATAAAATACTCCAATATTGTCCTCCATAATCACAGCGTATTCATATTCATTTTCTACAATATCTTTAAGAGCTAGATAATGTTTGTAGCTACAACTTATCCATCCATCTTTCAAATTTGAGTTTTTTTGGACAGCATATTTTTTTATTGAGTAAGTTAGTTCATTTTTATTCGGATGATTAATAAATTTAACATCTTCTAAATTAATTTTTGAATCTTTTAATAAATTTAGGATGTTTTCGTATCTGTAGCTTTCAAGATTATGGATGACATAATATTTCATTTTATAATTATATTTATCGTGAATTATTAGCAAATACTAAACATAATCTTTGTATTCTTTTGGTAGGAATCTATTAAGCCGCTTGGAATGAATATGTAAATTTGCAATATCAAAAGATTTTTTTCTCCATATTACTTCAGGCTTATTGTTCTGAAATTTTACTCTTATTCTTTTTGAAATTATCTCCGTGCCAATATGGTGATTTATATTTACATATTTGCCACTATAAAATTTTTTGGGCTGTAAATGTGTTCCGTCAAGAAATTGACCATAACTAGAGGGGTCAAAAGATATTTTTGATTCATAAGGTAATATTGGAAGACAATTAAATAACTCTTTATTATTAGAAAATACTCTGGCTAAGAAATCCATTTCATTATAAGGTTTACCGTAGTTAAAACTCCATTCATGAGATTGACCGTAATTGCTCAATTCAATAATTTTTTCAGTAATTTCTGATAAAGGGTTTATATCTGAAATATAAGAATACCCAAAAATAATGTGTTTATCGCTTGCTTTAGTTATATTAAATTTATTGTCTGAAAAGTTATCTTTTATTGCATCAAATGGCTTATAAATTAAAACATCATTATCAAAGTGCACAAAGCTATCTAGACCTAATATTGGTTTTATTGACTCAAGATAAAAAACTCTCAGTGCGGAGGCTTCCCAAAGTGGATTCGACTCAAATATAGTCTCCTTGTAAAGATTTAAATTTTTGAATAGTTGAACCTTTTTATTGTTTAAGGACTCAATATTTACAAATTTAACATTTTTATAGTTGTCATTATTTTTTTGGTCTGAACATAAAAATATATTTGCCTCTTTATCGACCGATAAAATAGAATTTAAGGTAAATTTAATATATTCTGGAACTGTTCCAATTGATATTAATACGTAATTCATCTACACCTATATAAAACTATAGTTACAAAGAGTTGTTTATTAACCATATTTTAAATCAGTATTTTGTGACTGTGCATTCGTATAAATAATTCATTACAACCTCAACACCTCTTAAATATGCTGATACATTATCTTTAGTTTCACAAAAATATTTAACATTTGGAATATTCATATTATGAAAATTGCAACCTGCTGCTTGAGGGCTATGTAAATTTAATGCTAAGAATGTTATTTTATTACTTACGTTGTTATCAATATAATCAAATAACTCATCACTATTAAAGAATAATTTGTCTTGAGTAAAAGGATATTGATCGTCAAAAACAAATTGTCCATTCTTTAATTCCCAATATTTGTTTGCATCTTTATAAAACATAGAATATGTAAATTGTGGTTCACAAAATTGAATTTTATAATCATCATATTCACTATTTTGTTCTAATTTTTGAACTAACATTTTACCGCCAAAACCCCAGTAGTCAGTTTCCCAATCGCCACAACCGGGCTGTCCAACGTTAAGATCACATTCATAAGATATTCTTGTTTCGTCAACAAATTCATTCAGATATATATATTTAAATGGTCCGAGTCCATATTGTGTAAAAATTAAGTAACCAATAATAAGAATCACAGGAATATATTTTAATTTTAGTGCTGAGGACATATCAATTATCACATGAGTAGAAACATAAACTATCAAAGGAATTAAGAACAAGTAATGTCTTATTCCTCCATAAGCAACTGGATTTAAAATAACAAAAAATATATTTAATAAAAAGATTAGAAAAAGAGAGTACGAAAAGTAGTTATCATATTTTTCTCTGTTTTTAATGAAAAGTAAAAAAGCAAAGAAAATTGAAAGAATATAAACTAAGGGAAGTCTAAATGAAAACCAGCTCAACAAATAATGCCAAGGTGCATCATAGCCTGCTGTTAATTTTCCATTTATTAAGCTGAGAACGTTATTTGGATGGTTAAATTGAACAACTATTGCTTCATTTAACCACCTAAATGGATATCTCCAAGCTGATGGTGTGAATATATACAAAATTAAAATTGCTAAAGAATAAATCTTAAAACTATCAGTTATAAGCTTCTTAACTTTATCTGTATCGATTTTTGTAAGAACCAATTCATATAAAGATAGCGTCAATAAGAAAAGGATTCCATTTAATCTAGTAAGAAGAGTCATTCCAAATAATATTCCAAAAAATAAACTATTCTTTTCTTTTCCAATTGATTGAACATAGAAATAGGAAGAGAGAAAAAACTGCAAAGCTAAAGCTGAGTCTGGAAAATTGAACAAAAGGTGGCCATTAAAACTAGGGACTAAAAAGAGTAAACCAAGAAATAAAGAAGAAAAAAATAATCCTTTTTTCTCCGTAAGTTTATGAAAAATAAAGAATAAAACAATCCCAACATATAAATTTAAAAATATATGTCTTGTAATTAATGCGATCTCAAAGATATTTTCAGTATTAACCTGTTCAAAACCTGTAAATAATTTTGAAAAATAAACAAGCGGAGTTTGAAAATATGTTATCAAAACTGCTGGTACAAATATTAAGGGTCCATAAAATTCTGGACGCGAAAATATTTCTAAAGCAGGATTATTAATAGTCTGAACAAATAATAGTGCTTTATATATCTGTTTTCCCCCACCTAGAATAGCAGCCGGCTCATCCCAAGTGGTTCCTCCAAAGGTTATATAGTAGATTTGATGAAAGAGGTAAATAACATATATTGTAAAAAAATTAAGATTTGGAGATTTTTTTAATTTATTTATCAATTAGTTATAAAACTTTCGTTAGTGAAAGCATCCTTTCTTTTTTTCAAAATTAGCAATATAATATCGGACTTAATTCTTTTATTAACAAAATTATTATAATCCCTATAAACTTAAAAAAATGTGTGGGATAGTTGGATTTATATCAAAAGAAAAAAAAGTTAATTTAATTAACAATTTTGTAAATGATATTTCTCATAGAGGTCCAGATAATACAGGCTACTCAATTATTGAAGTGGGAAATAAATATTTACATTTGGGATCTGCCCGATTGTCGATAAGAGGAGACTCCAGAGAAGACATGCCCATGTCTTCTGAATCAGGAAATCAAATTATATACAACGGTGAAGTATTTGATATAAATAGTCTTTTAAAAGAATTAGATAACAAAAAAAATTATCTGGGAGATACAAGAATGCTTCTTGATTTTCTTACAATTGACGAAAGCAATATAAAAAAAATAAATGGTATGTTCGCTTTTGCATTTTTTAATAAAGATAAAAATACACTTTACTTAGGAAGAGATTATTTAGGAATTAAACCTCTGTATTACACAACAGAAAATAACGGTGAGGTTTATTTTTCTTCAGAATTGTCTAGCCTCATTAAGTTCTCAAATAGAAATTTCTCATTAACGAAAAATAATTTAGATAATTTATTTATCTTTAATGGTGTAAAGAAGATAGAACATATCATTAAAGGAGTTAAATCTGTTGAACCAGGGGAGCTTCTTTCAATTAATCTGGAAGGAAATTATATGTTTACAAGTAATTCATATAAGAAAAATATTTTTGCAAACGAAACAACAGAAGACTTTGAAGAATTAATGTGTGAAGTGATTACCGACCATTTAAATGCTGATACATCAGTTGATTTATTTCTGAGTGGTGGTATAGATTCTTCAATAATTGCTTATATTACAAAATTCAAACTTGATAAAGATGTGAGAAATTTTTCAATGACATTTGATGACCATAGCTATGATGAAAGCAAAAATATAGAAAAGATTTCAAACAATTTATCATTAGAGTCTATATTATTTAGTTTTGATAAAAATAGAGTAAATGATTATGTTTTAGATTCTTTGCACAATATGAACTCTCTTGTATTAGATTATAGTTTTGTTCCAACATTTCTCCTTTCAAAAGAGACCTCAAAATATACAAAAGCTGTCATGTCTGGTGATGGAGCTGATGAATTGTTTGGAGGGTACGAGTGGTATAGAGGATTAAAGTACTTTAATTTACTACCTTATACTCTTAAGGTCTGGATTTCAAAAATAATAAATAGTTCACTATCAGGTATTGAAGAAACAAAATATTTATCTTTTAACAAAAAACTTGCGTATTTTTTTAAATATGTTTCAGACAGCCCCTATATACAAATGATATTGTGGCAATCTTCATATCAAAATTTTGATGATGAAAAATTAAATAAAATATCAAATGAAATAAAAAATCACATAAGTATTGAAAATAATAAAAGAAACAACTATCGAAACATCGATCTTAATTTCTATTTATATACAAATGTTCTTCCAAAAGTTGATTTAGCCAGCATGGCTAATTCATTAGAAGTTAGACCTCCCTACCTTGATGACAGAATACAAAGTTATGCTCAAAATAATAAAACTTCAAATAATGTAAGTTTTTTTAACACAAAAATGTTTCTAAGAAAATATATTAATTCAACTAATTTAAGTTTTATAAATAAATCAAAAAAGCAAGGGTTTGGATTTCCAATTTCTTTTTGGTTAAATAATTTTGGTATTGAGATAATCAGACAAATGTTTCAAGATAATAATCTTATTTATATAGAGAGTGATGAGACATACTTAAAAAATTTAATATTTAAAGATAGCTTTACTCCAAATGATGAAAGAGAACTATGGTCATATTTCGTATTGAGCAACTGGTGTATTAAAAACAATATTAGGTATTGAGGAATATTTATAGTGATAATAGTAACTTCTGACCTTCAAAATAAGTTTGAAGATGAGTACATTCTAAATCTTATAATTCCTTCATCTTCGAATGTAGTTAAAGTAAACCCTAAAAAATTCTTTGAAATAGATAAAAATCTAGTTAAAAACTCAAAAATAATAATTATATATACTCCCTCTTCTAAAGAAATCAATAAAGAAATTGATTCTTTTTTAAATGAGATTAATTTACCCTATGCATTAATTCATTTATCAGATGAAAATTTAGAAGGTGAAAATGAACATTATAAAAATGCGGACTTTATATTAAGATCTTATTTCGACCCAAGAATTAAAAAAAGAGAAAATTTTACAATTCCTCTAGGATTTCAAAGCGGCTATTTAAATAAGAAAGATGTAAAGATTAAACATGAAAGAAAATATTTATGGTCATTTTTTGGACAAATTTACTCTACAAGAACAAATATGATTAATAACTTAAAGTCTATAAATCCTCATTATTTACATATAACTGAGGGTTTTATGTCAAGCAATGCTTTGAGTACTAAAAATATTATTCCCATCTATGAAGAAACAATATTTGCTCCATGTCCATTTGGATTTATCAATCCTGATTCATTTAGAATAATGGAAGTTCTAGAATTTGGATGTATCCCAATTGTACAAAAGTTCAATAAACTTGATTATTACAAATATATTTTTGGAGATCATCCCTTTATTATTGTAAAAAATTGGAAAGAAGCACCAGATATCATAAATTATTATCTTTCAAATCCCCAGCTTCTTAAAGAAAAGCAAATTGAGGTATCTAGATGGTATGAAGACTTTAAATATCAACTAGAACAAGACATGAATAATCTATTTGAAGGAAATATAGACTTAATTGCATCAAAACAATTCATGTATCAAAATCAGAAGGGGTTAAATTATATAAGAAACTTTACTTTTTTTTATTGGTTCAAATTAAGAAAACAAAGCTGGTTTATAATTGTCTCTAAATTGATGTATAAAGTAAAACAATTAATTAAAAGAGCTTTTGAATAAAATGAAAAACATTAAATCTCAGTCAAAACTTTTAAATATAGAAAATATCTTTAATTATTTTCTATTTCTTTATCTTCCTCTTTTACTTTACTTTGTTTACAAAACATCAAATACCTTGCCCCCATTTCGTGATGAGGCAGTGTCTCTATCAGCTAATATTAGTTTTTATCTGGAAGGTCTAAGTTTTAAAGGCCCTGCGGGAACAAAATTTGAAGGAAGTTATAGTCCCTATCTTACCTCACCCCCTTTGTCTGCAGTGGGAAGTTCAATTGCCTGGATATTTTCAGACAATTTTAATACGATTCGTATATCTAATTTTATTTGGGTTTTAGCTGTTCAAGTATTTTATACAAAATATATCTCAAAGTTATACAGATTAGACTTGAGAAAGCTGATTATTTATTCGGGTTTTACCCTCATTTCCTTTCCATTTTGGTTTGGATCCTTATACTCCCTTGGCGAAACAATAAGTATTATTATATTTTTTAATTCTTTGCTTTTATATAAAGCTTTTCCAAAAACTTCAATATTTATGATGGGCTGGATAGTTTTCTTTGGAAAGTTTTTGCTTGGCTTTCTTTTTATATTTTTCTATATTGCAAATCTTTTAATTAACAGAAATTTTAAAAAGGCTCCTTTAGAAATTTTATTGTACTTAATTCCCTCAGGTTTATGGTTTTTTCTCATTAGGTCAAAATCAAATTATTCAAGTATCTCAAATTATTTAAATGATTTTAATACAATTTACCAGAACAATACTTACGCTGGAGAATTTAGTCTTACAAATTTGTACAACTTTCAATATATCATTGACAACTTTGAAGTTGTTTTAAGTTGGAACCCAAGCGTAATTTTGAGAGTTTTTCTTCCACCTATTTTATTATTTTGTGTTCTAATTTTTAAAAAAGGCGAAGGCTTTATGCTTGATTCAACACAATTGTTTTATTTTGTTAGTTCTATTGCGCCATTGTTTGGATGGTTTATTTTAATATCTCCAGATAAACCACTAATTTATGCTACTCATTTTACATTTCCTTTACTAATGTACTGCTTTTATCTGCTTTCGAGAAATGACCTAAAAATCAACATAGTTAATAATTCTGCATTTTTAATTTGCAGTTTATATATGACTTCAAATGCATTATTTATACTTTCAATAATCACCTTGATACTTATAAATTTTTCTAAACGTTTGAGCTATTCAATTTTTATTATTTTTATTTCACTAAGTTTGTTTAATTCAACTTATGAGGTAATTCAACAAAAAAGTTATGTCGTAGATTTGGAAACTTGTAAAAGGGATGTTACCTCATATGATTGCTTTGAATACCTAATGAGTATTGGAAAGAGTTAATTAATACTTGTTTAAAAATTTAATTAATCTTTAGAATTGTATTTTTTTTATCAGACCTTATTATTTTGAATCCGTTTTTAATATAAAAATTAATAGCTCTTTTATTAATAGTCCTCGTATCAACAGATACATTTGATTTATAATCATTTTTTAAATAAATAAGTAGTTGGTGGCCAATTCCTGAACTCTGAATATCTCTGTCAACAAACAAAGTCAAAATATTTACCTCATGATCAAGATTTTTATAAATACGGTATTTGTAATATGTTTCAACAATGCAAACAATTGGTTTTTTTATAATACCAAATATCATTATCAGTAATATTTTAAATTTATGAGAAAGTTTAATTTTTTGTTTTTTACTTTTAAAAGTATAGGTCAAGCAACCAATGATATTATTGTTTTCATTTATAGCAACAATTACATTTAGATAGTCAATATTAATTAACAACTCATATAGCTTGGCTAAATTTTTTGTGGATAGTGAAGTAGCAACTGTATTTTTAAGTGAAAGCTTATGTAATTTTGCTAGTTCATAGATTAATTCATTATTTTCTTTTTTAAGATTAGTAATTTTCACTTATTGATTCTTCCTTAGTTACTTTTAGTAGAAAATAAATTACAAATACGAACAAAATAGACAACTTGAACCATGAGAAATTTGTTGTATCGTCGACCAAATTAAATATATCATCGTTTATTTCTGTAAATTTACCGAAAATTAATAAAGGGCTCGCAATTAAATTTATACATTTTATTAAAAATACTCCTAAAAAAGAAGTAAATATTATATGCATATACGCATTAATAGATAATAGAGCAGATGGTAAATTAGATAGGTAAGCCGGATTTGAATACCTAGTTTCCATTCCAAAAGCATTTACAACATAACCATTAGAAAGCGAAGTGCCTTGTGTTGTTTCAAAAAATATATATAAAACGAATCCAAGAATTGAAAAAAAATACAAATAGCATTTTATAATCTTTGAATTATTCAGAAATTTAAAATATAAAATAATATTTATAGGTATTAAAACAAATAAATATCTATATCCGTACGAAAATGCAGTGTTTTGTATAACAATTACCGAAATAAATGGTATTGAGTATAAAATTGATAAACAAAATCCTAATATAAACTTTTTTTCATAAATTGAAAATAACACAAATACAATTGATAAAAATAATATTGGAGCAAAGAAAAATAATCCAAATTCTTGGCTAAGGAAGATTATTCTTAGACCTTCAAGCAGGAAAATAATATTTTCGCTAAATAAACTTAGATCAAAAAATCGATTGTAATTTCCTGAAAAGCTATTTTCTACTGATAAAACAATCGGGGCTTGATTTAATGTATAAATACCGTATAGATATTTTGTATGAAGTAAAAAAATAATTAAACCTATGGATATGCCAAATATAAAATAAGGGCTTAGGTAAAGATTTCTAATAGGTGATTTAGAAATTAAATAAACAACCATAGGGATTAGAAAAAATAAGTAATTTGTCCACCTTATTGCTAAAAAAATAAATATTAGTAACCCGATTAGAAAATGAATATATCTCTTTATAGAACTGTTATCTTTTTTAATTGAATATGTAGTTAAGTAAATAAGAAACGTACTAGCGAAAAATTCATAAACATGACTCATGCTAAAACGATCAAAAGAATAATAAGAAATTCCAGTTCCGAATATTGCTAGCAATAATAAATTATTATTAAAGCTTATATTTAGAGATTTCATAGATTTTTGTATTAATAAAATTGATAATAATAAATAAAATATAGGGGCAATCGAATACATAAAATACACAAAGCTTATTAAACCATTAGAATTTTGTAGTTTTTGGATAATGTTTCCAACAAATACAAATGGAGCTGCAAGCATTCCTGAGCCTATTGGGTGAAAAGGTACCACTTTTTTAATCTCTTTATTTAAGAACCTATTCTCAATACCTTCCATCTGGTTCGAGAAATCAAGATCATAGTCTAAACCTATCGTTATAGCACTGTAATAATACTCGGCATCATCAACCTCTAGCCCGTATGGAATTTCTTCAAAACGATAGTCAATTTTTATCAACGAAAAAATAATTATTATGATAATAAATAAATTTATGTTTTTTAATCTCATTTTTATCTTTAGATTTAATAATATTACCTATTAATCCATTAAAATAGCCAAATAGAAAAATTCCTGAGTGTATTATACAAATGGTAGAAAAAATTGAAATCGTTACACCCGTATACAATGAAGAAAAAAATATATATTCCACTATAAAAAACTTCTTTATTGAGTATGAAAATTCTCACTTTGAAATCTCATTCATTATCTCCGAAGATGGTTCAACAGATAATTCGATTAAAATTATCAATGAGCTAAAAAAAAGTTATGACATAAAATTGTTCTCTAGTGCCGACAGAAAAAATTATACTGATGCAGTTCTGATTGGTCTAAAAAAGACTACTTCTAAAATTATTTCATTTGTTGATTCAGATGGACAATATGACCCAAAGGATTTAAAAAGGCTTTATGACAATTTAGAACCTGGAAAAATTGTAATAGGCTACAGATATCCAAGAGTTGATAATATTTTTAGATTATTTATTTCAGGGTCTTTCAAAAAACTCTATGAAATTTTGTTAAAAATAAAATTAAATGATCCTTCATGCGGATACTTTATCGCATATAGGGAAGATATCGAGTCGATAATAAATAACGATGTATCCGGATTAATAAAAGAAGGGTTTTGGTGGGAGTTTTATGCATGGTGTAAATTGAGAAATTTAGAAATAGTAGAAATTCCAATAAAACATTTCAATAGAAAGCATGACAACACAGTTGTGTTTAAGCTTAAAAAAATACCTGGAATAGCTGTAAGAAACATACTGGGACTATTTAAATTGAAAAATCTTCTTAATAAGATGTCTTTAGATTAATTTCTTGATCGCTTTCTACCATTACTGCATCAAAAAATAAATCAAACTCTTGAAATTTATCTAAATAATAATTAATTTTATTTTCATACCCCCATCGTGATGGTGAAACCAAACATAATTTAAAATTTTTAAGGACAGTAGCTTTCTCTACATTTAAATCAAAATCCCCATATGTATCAACCCAAACCCATTTAACTTTTCCAACAAAATTTTGAACTGTGTCAATTGCCTCATATTTGGAAAACCTTAAACTTAAATTATTTCCATATTTATTAAAATTTTTAATGATAAAAGGTGGCTCTACATCGAGTAAAAAAAAGTTTGTTATATTTTCATTAAACAATTCATTAATTACGTCTTCTTCAATTCCCGATTCCTTTATGTTTGCAACTAATAATTCATGCTTAAAGAATTTTAGAAAATCTTTAAAATCATTCTTGGATTCATGCAAATCGTGAGCTAAAACTAAATTATTGTTTTCGCTGCGAATATCGATCTCTAGACCGTAATTATATGGTATTTTTTTTAATTGATCTATATGATTTACTCTGTGGATAATTTCTATCATGATAAAATATTTTAGTGAATATAAGTAGTAAAAGCCTACCCAAACTTACTAATAATACATTCCGAATTCTGTCTGTAGGTTTATTAATTTTTTATGTTATTAATAATTTAAAAAATAATATATATGAAGTATTGTTTATTGATGAAAGACTGCTTATTGATGACATTTATAATATTTGGCTTATTGAGGATATTTATAATCGTTTTTCAAATATTTCAAATCAATCATTAAAAAACATACTTATTATCTTCATAGAGTTTGCTTATGGAGGTGACTTAAGATACGGAAGGCTCTGGAGTAATTTCTTTACAATAATTGCGGGGCCTGCAATATTTATAAGTGATACAGTAGTTATAATACTATCAAGAATTTTAAATTCTTTGTTGTTTTTCTTCGGTGCATACTTTCTTTCTAGAAATCTTGTTGATAAAAAATATTTATGGATTAGTGTTTTTACAATTTATTCTTTTTCGCAAGTTGAAATTTTACATAGAGTGCCAAAACCGGAACCAATGGTCATATTGTTCTTAGCGATTGGGTTGAAATATTTATTAAGCGAAAAATACTATCTCTCTATCTTCTTTATGGGGATTGCAAGTTTTTTGAAAATTAATGCAATTGTTATATTCTTTTTTATCTGGATATTTATTTTTTTTCATTCAAATATAAATAAATTAAGGTTAGTAATTAATTCTATTTTTATAACCATAGGGTCTCTGCTTGTTGTAAATCCTATACTTATTATTCCTCCCTTGGAAATAGGAAGTATCAATATACCAAATTTTTATAAGATCTATTTTAATTGGTTAACCACACAAGGATCTAATGCAGATCAAATTATTTTTAATATTTCATACGCAAGTAGATGGATTGAAAGTTTTTCAAACTTTTATCAATTTCCAAATAAATATATATTCCTATTTGCGATAACTATCATTTTTGGTTTTGCTGTAAATAAAATTGTTAAATCTCCTGATGCTTTATCAAAATATTTATTAATAATATTTTGTTTTTATGTTTTGTTCTATTTCTTTTTTTTAGAAAGAGTATGGACTAGATACTTGCACTTACCCCTAGCTTTGTTGTTAATTGCATACCTTAGGAGTCTTAGTAGTAAAAATAAAAATTATATTCCAGTAACGATAATTTTTCTATTTGCTTTAGTGGGGAATATTTCAAACATGGATAGATATTTAAACGATACAACCTTCTTCATGAATGAACGTTTAGATTATGTTGATGTAGTTACCCAAAAGGATGCTGAAAATTTAGTTAATGAAGTTGTAAATGAAATTAAATTAATTTATGAAAAAAATGATCATTTAAATAAAAATCTTGTTTACTGGCATCCTGACTTGATTACACCAAGAAATAAAGTCACCTATGATGAAGAGTTTTATGTTCGTGAATACTGGGGAAATAAAGATAATGTAAGTTTTGCAATTGAGGATGGTGACATATTTGTAACTTATACCAATTATACAATTCCAGACAATGTAGTTAAATCACAAATTAAAAACTTCTATATTTATTACTTAAATAAAACTAATTAAATATCGGTGGACAGAAAAATTCAAAAAACAAGCTAGGTATTGAGTTATGATTGGATTGCAATGATTAATTTTGTCGTATGTTTTGATGAAAATTATAATGACGTTGCTTATTTGTTTTTACATACTTTATTAAAGTCAGTATCTGAAAAAATTAACATTTATATTGTTCATCAAGATCCATCTTCATTTGATCATATTGAAGAAAAAATTTCTTCCTATGATAAATTAAACAAATTAGAAATTTATAAATTTGATTATGATCTAAGCACAATTCAAGAAACTCTCTATGGACATATTAGTGAAGCAACTTATTACCGGCTTTTTTTAGACAAGTACTTGCCAGATAACCTTGATTACATTCTTTATGTTGATGCAGACATAATTTGCTACAGAGACCCTATACCTTTAGTAAAAGAAGAAATTCAAAAACTATCTAAATCTGAATTTATTATTTCAGCAAGGACAGAAGTATTTCGAGAGAAAGAAATTGAGCCTCACTGGGAGAGATTAAGTTTAAAAGGTGACAGATACTTTAATGCAGGAGTTTTATGCATAAATTATAAAGAGTGGTTAAAAAAAGATATGTCAAAAATTCTTCTGGACAAAATGAGTA
>MDSV01229820.1_pt1 | contig 21793 bp, 22 predicted proteins | sample 810851 | NCBI WGS metagenome assembly MDSV01 (sample SAMN05326640, study PRJNA326480) | marine metagenome | isolation source: seawater | place: Atlantic Ocean: North East | collected 2012 | reverse complement strand
CAGGTGGTGGAATTGGTAGACACAAGGGACTTAAAATCCCTCGATAGCAATATCGTGCCGGTTCAAGTCCGGCCCTGGGTACCAAAATACAGCAAATTTTATAGGTTAAAATAGGTATAGCATTTTCTTATGAATCACATTGGACACGTTAAAAAGGTTAATTTTCTAAAATGATAGAAAATAAGTCTCAAGAAGAACAAGAACTTTATAGAGAAATAAACTTGAAAGAAGTTTTTTACGATTTATGGATTGGAAAAAAAATCATTCTTTCTGTAACAACTTTCTTCCTTCTGGTATCAATTATCATTAGTCTTCTTTTACCAAACATATATCAATCAAAAGCCTTATTAAATCCAGTAAACGAGGGCGGCGGCCTTGGTACAGCTTTTCAAAGTTTAAGTGGATTAGCTGCGTATGGGGGAATCGATATTGCTTCCATGGAAAATTCTCAAATAACAGATAAAGCTTTAGAGAAATTAAACTCCCTAAGTTTTTTTTCTAATAATTTTTTACCAAATATATACTTACCAAACTTGATGGCAGTAAAGTCTTGGGATTCAAAAACGAATACTATTCTTTACGATAAGAATATTTATGACGTAAGTTCTAAAGAGTGGGTTAGAGATTTTGATTTTCCCCAGACACAAATACCTAGTGCTCAAGAAAGTTATGAAGATTTTATAGATTATTTCCTAGAAGTAACAACTAATAAAAAAACAGGATTTATTTCTATTTCAATTAATCATAAATCCCCATTAATTGCAAAAGAATGGGTAGAGCTCATCGTTGAAGAATTAAATCGTTTTTTTATTACAGAAGATAAGTCAGAGGCAATAGCTGCTATAGAGTATTTGAATGAACAAATGGCAAAAACAAGATTTACTGAAGTTAAAGAAGCCATTGCAGAACTTTTACAAAAAAAAATTCAGGAACTAACTCTCATGGAAGCAAGTAATTTCTATGTCCTGGAATACATAGACCCTCCAGTAGTAATGGAAGAAAAAGCTGAACCATTTAGACCTACGATCATTATAGTAGGTTCAATTTTAGGGTTATTTTTAGGTATCAGTCTTGTTTTATTAAGAAAATATTTTTTAAAGTAGAGCAATATCGAATTTACCTTGGCTAAAAAAATAAAAATAACTGTTGTTGGATCAGGCTACGTAGGTATGTCTCTTTCTGTGCTTTTGGCTCAGCACAATGAAGTTACCATATTAGATATTGATGCAGAGAGGGTTTCTAAGATAAACAAGAAAAAATCTACAGTAAAAGATAAAGAAATTGAATTTTACTTAGATAAAAAATCTTTATCTTTATCTGCCACTCTAGATAGGCAAGCTGCTTATAAGGATGCTAACTTCATAATAGTAGCAACACCCACTGACTATGATATTAAGAGAAATTTTTTTGATACCAATTCTGTTGACGAAATAGTTAAAGATGCTCTTGAGCTAAATAAAGACGCTTTAATAATAATTAAATCTACAATCCCGGTAGGCCATACCAAATTTCTCCAAGAAAAATATAAGACTGAAAACATAATCTTTTCTCCTGAATTTTTAAGAGAAGGCCAAGCTTTGAAGGATAATCTTTACCCGTCAAGAATAATTGTCGGCAGTAATTTTAAGAAGGCAGCAGACTTTGCAAATCTTTTAAAAAGAGGTGCAAAAAAAAATAATATTGAAGTTCTTTTTATAGATTCGACAGAGGCTGAGGCTGTAAAGCTATTTGCAAATACTTATCTTGCGATGCGTGTTTCTTTCTTCAATGAATTAGATTCCTTTGCTTTGTCTCGCACTCTAGATACTAGAAATATAATTAAAGGTATTTGTCTTGATGACAGAATAGGAGATGGTTATAACAATCCTTCTTTTGGATATGGAGGATATTGTCTACCAAAAGATACCAAACAACTTCTAGCAAATTATAATCAAATACCTCAGACACTAATTCAGGCAATAGTATCGTCAAATTCAACGAGAAAAGACTTCATTGCAGATGAAATTTTAAAGTTAAAACCTGAAACGGTTGGATTCTATAGATTAGTAATGAAAGAGGGGAGCGATAATTTGCGGTCTTCTGCTATACAGGGTGTTATGAAGCGTATAAAGGCTAAAGGAGTAAAAGTTGTAATCTTCGAACCGTCATTAGACAAGGATAGTTTTTTTAATTCAAAGGTCATTGAATCATTGAGTGATTTTAAAAAAATGTCGAATGTAATACTTTCCAACCGTATGTCAGATGACCTAACAGACGTTACTCAGAAAGTATATACACGTGATTTGTTTGGGAGTGACTAAAATGAAAATTTTGGTAACTGGTGTTGCAGGATTTATTGGATATCACTTAACAGTGTCATTGTTAGAAAGAGGGGATCAAGTAGTAGGTATCGATAATTTAAATGATTATTACGATCCTAACTTAAAACAATTAAGATTAGATGAAATAGCTAAACACCAAAAGTTCAAGAATTTCAAATTTATCAAAGCTGATATTGTAAACAATGAAATTATAAAGAAACTATTTACTGACTATAAGTTTGACGTAGTTGTGAACTTAGCTGCTCAAGCTGGAGTTCGTTACTCTTTGGAAAATCCTCATGCATATGTTGATTCAAATATAGTAGGCTTTATAAATATTCTAGAGGGTTGTAGAAATTCTAATGTTGAACATCTAGTTTACGGTAGTTCAAGTTCAGTTTATGGAATGAATGTGAAACAACCTTTTAGTACAAATGACTTTGTTGATCATCCCATTTCACTTTATGCGGCCACTAAAAAGTCAAATGAACTTATGGCGCATGCCTATAGCCATCTTTACAATATTCCTACTACCGGATTAAGATTTTTTACCGTCTATGGTCCTTATGGAAGACCAGATATGGCTTACTATAAGTTCACAAAAGCCATTTTAAATGATGAAAAAATTGATGTTTATAATAATGGAAACATGAAACGAGACTTCACTTATATTGATGATATCGTAGAAGGAGTCATTCGAGTGATAGACTCTAAACCTATGCCGCAAGCCAATTCTCATAATTCTATAATGACGCCCTATAAAATCTATAATATTGGAAATAATAATTCAGTTAAGCTCGAAGATTTCATTACTGCTATTGAAAAAGCATGTAACAAGAAAGCAAAGAAAAATTCTTTACCAATGCAGCCGGGGGATGTAGTTGAAACGTTCGCCGATATTGATGAGCTTCAAAAAGATTTTGGATTTAAACCATCGACCTCCATTGAAACAGGAATAAATAGATTTGTTGATTGGTATTTAGATAAGGGAGAAAATTTATGAAAAAAGCCTTTATTTCAGGCGTAACAGGTCAGGATGGTTCCTACTTGGCAGAACTCTTATTGGAAAAAGGTTACGAAGTCCACTCAATAGTAAGGCGGTCAAGTGTATTTACAACTGATAGGATTGATAAGATATTCACAAATAAAAATTTTCACACTCATCATGGAGATTTAGTTGATTCAAGTAACTTAGGATCACTAATCAATAGCATAGAGCCTGATGAAATATATAACCTCGGTGCACAGTCACATGTTGCAGTATCTTTTGAAGTTCCTGAATATACAGCCGAGGTTGATGCTTTAGGGACAATAAGGCTATTAAATTTAGTGAGAGAATCAAAAAAAAATATAAAATTTTATCAAGCTTCTACATCAGAATTATTTGGTGGTATTCCTGAAACTGCTCCTCAAAATGAAAAAACAGCTTTTTATCCTAAATCTCCTTATGGCGCAGCCAAGCTTTATGCTTATTGGATAACAAAAAACTATAGAGAAGCATATGGTATACATGCCTCAAATGGAATTTTATTTAATCATGAATCTCCAAGGAGAGGAGAAACCTTTGTCACTAAAAAAATTACTAAAGCAGTTGCAAGTATTTCTAAGGGAGAACAAGAGAATCTACAACTTGGAAATTTAGATGCAAAGAGAGATTGGGGCTACGCAAAAGAATATGTCAAATCAATGTGGATGATGCTTCAACAAGAAGAACCAGATGATTATGTAATTGCTACCGGAGTAACAAAAACTGTGAGAGAGTTTGTTGAACTTGCTTTCAAATGTGTTGATATAAACATTATTTGGAAAGGAAGTGGAAAAAAAGAAAAAGGCATATGCTCTAAAACTGGTAAAGAATTAATTTTAGTTAACCCTCGTTACTATAGACCTTCTGAAGTCGAATTACTCCAAGGAGATCCAACCTATGCCAAGGATAAGCTTGGCTGGAAATCTGAGACAACTCTAGAGGAATTAGTCAAAATAATGGTTGAATATGATTCAAATTTTGATGGCTATGGATTTGATTAAGAAAATCACGTCTTCGAAAGAGTTACCTGAAATTAAAATCATTGAATTTGATTTTTTCTCTGATTTAAGAGGATCAATTTGGTCTTCCTTTACAAGTGAAATGTCTAGAAATATATTGCCCGATAACCTATGTTTTAAACACGATAAATTTAATACTAATAAGAAAGGTGTGCTCAGAGGTATTCATGGCGATAATAAGACTTGGAAATTAGTATCGTGTCCCTTTGGGGATATAGATCAAGTGGTAGTTGATTTAAGAGAGGAATCAAAAAACTATAAAAGGTGGATTAGATTTGAATTAAATGAAGCTAATAGATTAGCTATCTTAATTCCGCCAGGTTTTGGAAATGCTTTTTGTACGTTAAGCGAAAATGCTTTATATCATTACAAATTAGCTTATGATGGCGATTATAACGATTTTGATGATCAATTTACCTTCGCTTGGAATGATGAGTCCATTGGAATTAATTGGAAAATTAAGAATCCAATAATAAGCGAAAGAGATATGAAGAAGGCTGATTATGCAAACGATCAAACATAAAGGAAAAATAAACGTAATAATTTATAGAGATGAAGATTGGGTAGAAGGACTCAATTTTATCACTCCAGAAAGTATGTTTATGCAAGTAGGATCATGGTGGTATAAAAAAGGTAAAATCTTAGATAAACACATCCACAATGAATTCGACAGGGTAGCTAATAGAACTCAAGAATGTGTTTACGTAAGAAAGGGTTCGATGAAAGTTACTTTGTATAGTGAAGAATTTGAAGAGTTTGATACTTTTATCTTGTATACAGGTGATTTAGCCATTTTTGCTAATGGAGGCCACGGATACGAAATCCTTGAAGATAATACTCAAATTATTGAATCAAAAAATGGACCTTTCACAGGTGTTGAAAAGGATAAAATTAAATTCTGAAGACTGAAAATTGAAAAACATTTATTTTGATAAAAAAGATCTCCTTTATTGTGGTGAAAACGTAATTATTGGTAAAACTGTTAGGATCAGAAACCCTGAAAAAGTTTCTATTGGAGATAACACAATAATAGACGATTTTACTTATATTTCAGGATCCTTGGACTTAGGAGTGTTTACACATATTGCAGCAGGAGTCTCAATTCAAGGAAGTAAGAGAAAAATTTCTATTGGCGATTTTGTTGGAATTTCTTCTGGAGTAAGAATATATGCTGGATCCTCAAATTACGTTGAAGCAGGCCTTGATTTACCGACAATTCCTGAAGAGCACTCTTGGAATGGCATTTATGAAGATTGTTTTATTGATCACTTTTGCATCATTGGTGCCAATACAGTAATTTTGCCAGGATGCAAAATTCCTAAAGGGCTCACAGTTGCAGCGAATTTAGTTGTTAGAAAAAAGTTAAACTTGTCTCCATGGCATGTTTTGCTTGATGAAGATGGCAAAATGATTAGAAGAAAAAAAACTCAAGAACTTCAGAAGAGAATTGCTGCTCTTACTCCTAAAAAATATTTTTAAAACTCAATGCGAGATTTTATTCCTCAGATGGAACCTTGGTTCGGTTCAGAAGAAAAAGAAGCACTCAGTAAATATATGGATGAAGGGGGGTGGATTACGGAATTTAAAAAAACTTTTGAATTTCAGGACCTTATCAAAGACTTCACGGGAGCCAAACATTGCTTTGCAGTAAATAATGGAACTATAAGCCTTTCTATAATGGCTATGGCAGCTGGGATTAAAGCTGGAGATGAAGTCTTAATCCCAAATTATACTATGGTTGCTACACCCAATTCTGTAAAAATGTTCGGCGCCAAACCTAAATTTACAGATGTTGATTCGAAATCACTTTGTATTTCTCTTGACGAAATTGAAAAACATACAACGTCAAAAACCAAAGCAGTATTTTTAATGAATGCAAATGGCCGATATCCAATAGATATCAATGAGATTATTGCTTTTTGCAAACATAATAACCTCATCCTTTTTGAGGATAGTGCACAAGCTTTAGGGTCCTTTTACAAAGACGGAATTCATCAAGGTAGAAAAGGAATAGCAGGAAGCTTTTCATTTTCCGCTCCTAAAATTATTTCCACTGGCCAAGGAGGAGCAATCGTCACAGATGATGATGAAATTGCAGATAATATTTCAAAGCTAAAAGACTTTGGACGTTCAGGAGGAGGAAATGATGTGCATGAAAAGATTGGTTTTAACTTCAAGTTTACTGACGTTCAAGCTGTAATTGGTATCGCACAAATGGGAAAATTAAATTGGCGGGTAAAAAGAATGAAGGAGATATATGCTAAATATAAAAAAAATCTCTCAGAAAATGAAAAAATTGAATTTTTTGATCAAGATTTAGAAAATACAACTCCATGGTTCATAGATGTAAAAGTAGAAAATAGAGAAGAATTAATGGATTTTTTGATGCTAAATAAAATAGGTTCAAGAGTAATGTATCCTCCTTTAAATAAACAAAGGGCATATAATTTGAAAGGAGAACATAAAATTTCAAATGAAATTGGAATCAAAGGCTTGTGGCTTCCATCTTCTTCGAAACTTTCAAACGATCAGATAGACTACATTTGCGAAACAATTAATAAGTTCTATCAAAACTAATGTTTTATGCAATCTAATGAAATAGCAATTGTCATTTTGTCATGTGATAAATTCAAAGTAACTTGGAAACCTTGCATAGATCATTTTTTTGATGCTTGGCCAGATTGTCCATACCGTATTTATTTGTTGAATAATTTTATTCCTTCCAAAGACTCAAGAGTCATAGATTTAATGGTTGGTGAAGATAATAATTGGTCTGATACCTTAAAGAAAGGTTTATTAAAAATAGAGGAAAAAAGAATTTTCTTTATTTTTGATGACACTTTTATCTTAAATATTAATCTTCAATATGTTGAGTTTATCTTTAAGATTGCTATAGAAAATAATTTAGACTCAGTTGCCTTGAAGAGAAAAAAATATGGCAAAGGAAAAAAATTCAATGAAAGCTTATTTAGGTTGAACTCTAAAACAAAATACCGTAATTCTTTATTTCTAAATTTATTTAGTAAAAACTTACTTTTAAATTTATTAAAGTCAGGAGAGAATGCTTGGCAATTCGAAAAGGACGGTAATGAAAGAAATCAAAGTTTTGATTTTTATTCTGTTTATGAGGAAAACTCAATCTCTTATCATCACGGCATAGTCAAAGGTAAATGGTTACCAAAAACCTATTTTTATTTAAAAAAGAATGGTTACTCACTTAAAGAAAACTCTTTCGAAAAACATAGTCAATTACAAGAATTATATTTAGATATATATTCTCTAATTTTCTTCGTTGTTCAAAAATTTTTACATCTCTTTAAGTAAATCTGTAGTAATAAAAAATGCTTAAAAATACATTTTTAGTAACAATATTTATTATTTTAAGTGCTGTCTTAGGCTTTGTTGCTCAAATAGTTTTTGCAAGTTCATTTGGAGCATCTTCAGACATGGATATTTATTTTAAAATTTTTTCTGTACCTGCAATCTTAACTGGGATATCTCCAATTATTTTTTCATCGGTTTTAATACCTACTTTCGCAAAACTTAAATCAGATAAATTAGAAATAAACAAATTTACTCATTCAATGTGGATATTAATATTAGTTTTTGTCGTTATTTTTGTCTTACTTGGATTTACTTTGACTGCTTTGAATATTAATATTTTTATCCCGAATATAAATGCGTATTCTAGACTATTAGGCGTTCATGTTTCTTTGATGATTTGGATAGGATCAGGTCTTATGATTATGTCCAGTTTTTTGTCCGCTTTATTAAATTATAAAAAAGAATTCTTTAAAGTTGCTTGGACTTCAATTTTACCTTCTCTATCAATGATATTTTCTGTAATACTTTTTAATGAAATTATTGGGGTAAGGAGTATAGCTTTTGGATTTTGTGTTGGGCTCTTAATCCAATTTATAGTTTTTTTTAAAGCCTCAAAGATTTCTATCAAAAATTTTAGTTTTGATTTTAATCATTTACCAAATAAAAGACTGCTTCTTGAGCAATCCTTTTTAGTTACTTTATCCCTATTACCCTTTACTATTCTTGCACCTATAGCTTATTTTTGGGCTTCTAAGCTGGAAGCTGGAAGTATTTCTTACTTAGGATATTCTCAGAATTTCGCTGGTTTTTTATCTGTTGCGGTAAGTATGGGTATTTCAATTGTTTCGTTTCCAGAATTAGCTGATAAATTTGCTAACAAGCAAGGAGAAACCTTTCTCTATAAATTTGAGCAGTCATTGAGATACATATTATTGATAGCAATGTTTGCTGCAGGATCTCTTTTCGTACTTAGAACACTTATTCTTTCTATTTTTTATCAAAGAGGCTCGTTCGGCATGGAAGATGTTCTAAGCCTCTCGAACTTACTTCCATGGTATCTTTTAGCAGCTATTTTTGTAGGAGGCTTAAATTTATTAAGAACTCTATTCTATTCCAAACAAGAATTTAAAAAAATTGCGTGGCTTGGATTATTAATTCCTATTATCTTTTTTATTCTCGCAGGAATTCTAAAAAATATATTTTCTTTGGTTGGAATTGGGATAGCTTATGCAATGACTTTCATAGCATTATTTTTTATATCTGTTTACATAGCAAAAAATACAGAATCAAAATTTTTGACTAATAGTTTTTATTATTTTATTTTAAAAAATACTATTGCTATTTCAATTGCAATTATATTAACAAGTAATTGTATGCATTTAATTTCAAATATTCTTTCTCAATCAACTTCGATTTTAGTTGGTTTTTTCCTTTTCTCGTTGATATACATTTTATTTTCAAAATTTGTATTCAAATTAAAGGAAATAGAAGAAATTTTTTCATTAGTTAAGAATAAGTTAAAATTCTCTTAAGAATGTTTCCTTTATTTTTAACAATAATTCTTTCTGTTCTTGTTATTTATAGCATCACGTTTATGTTAAGAAGGGGGCATGATGTGCATGCTTTAGCTTTTTTTACTCTATTTCTTTATACAGTTTTCACTCAAATTGGATACGTATATTTCCCTGAATTATCAATTCTTATTGGGGCATATTATGGCGAAGAACTATTTTATGAATATTGGGCATTTATGTTTTTTTCTTTTTTATTTACTTTTCTTCTTTATATATTCTTCAATCCGGTCATCATTAAAAAAGAAGCATACATAGTTAAGCCTGCAAGTTTAGATTATGGCCAATACTTATTTTTTACAATTGTTATTGTTCTTTATTTGATATTAAACCTGTATTTTTTAACATACAGAGCCTCTTTCACCTACGGAGGGGGAAGAACTATGGGAGGACCATGGTTTGGTATTGGCTTCTGGATTTACACAATTTGTACTTTAATTTTGTTTACTTTATTTAGAGACAAATCAAATAAAAATTCAAAAAGAATATTTTCCTTTGTGTTATTTTTTCTTTTTCTAATATTTTTTCTTCAAGTTACTTTCGCATCAGGTATAAGAAGTGCTATTTTTTATTTTTTTCTTAGCATTGCTTTTTTTGAACTTTCTCCAATACTAAAAAAAGGAGCTAAATTCCAAAAAAGGAAAATATTAATATTTACTTTGGCAGCTTTTTTAGTGATTAGTATGTTGTCAACTTTACGAGGCCTTAGAATACAAGGTGGAGAAATTGGGTTTTCTTCATTTTCGGATGCAGATTTAACTAGAGAAGAGGAGATGTTATATGCAGACGGAGCCACAGGTATTTTATTTCAAGATTATTACCATCCTTCGCATACCTTATTTATTTCGATGTATTACGACATAATCAATCCTATAGAAGTTATTAAATCCAACATTGCAAATTCTTTAGTCTTACTTAAATACCCTTATTTAACGACGACTATTGTCGCAAAAGAGTCTGGAGAAATAGAAGGTCGCGGTATTGGCTGGGGGTATCATTATTTTGTTGAAGGTTACAATGCAATGGGTTTTCTTGGAGTTTTTTATAATGCTTTATTTTGGAATTTGGGCATGCTTCTTTGGATGAAACTCACCCAATCAAACAACAGAATGCATAATAAGGTCATGCTATCTTTTACAGTTTTAATCATAATCATAACCATGAGAGGTCAATTCGCAGATTTCCTCAAATTCTATTGGTTGATTCTTCTTACAGGATTAGCGCTATTACTTTTAGCAAATAATTCGACAATTGCATTTCTTAGACAAAGAGATTTTATTGATAAAAATGAATAAAAAAATCGTATTTATTACATCTTCTTTTCCCTTTGGAGAATCAGAGATTTGGGCTTTTAATGAAATAGATTCAACTATAAAGCTAGGGAATCAAGTCACAATTATTCCGAGAACGGGAAAAGGAAAAATAATAAATAAAGATACAGAAAAATTTATCTCAAATTTAATTGATCTTCCATTTCTAAATTGGGAAATTTTTACTTTCTTTGTAAATGTTTTGCTTTTTAAGCCTTTTCTTTTTTTAAAAATTATAAATGGAAATTTAAAACAATCAAACAACCCTAAAGATTTCATAAAAGGACTGATAGTATTACCAAAATCTTTTTTCATAGCAAAAATGCTTGTTAATAAAAAAATTGATCATATTCACTCATTGCAAACTACTTCTACAGCATTCATGGCATTTACAATTTCTTATCTCTTGAAAGTGCCCTGGAGTTTTACTCTTCACACTTCTGAAATTGTGAACTCACAATATAAAAGATCTTTTAAATTTCGATCTGATCATGCAACTATTTGCAGAACGATTTCAAAAAGAACAGCAGACGATTTATCCAATTTTTTAGGTCCTCATGTTTCGGACAAAATAATAAATATTCCTTTAGGAGTTGATGTTAAAGTTATCAAAAAAAAGATAAGTTCTTCTAACAATATATTTACAATAGCTACTCCAGCAAAGTTGATCCCACGCAAGGGACATGTTTTTTCAATTGAAGCAGCTAAAAAATTAATTGATTTAGGAATAAATGATTTTAAGTGGTTTTTTTTTGGAAGTGGACCATTGTTAAATGAGCTCAAAAAAAAAGTAAAAAATTTAAATTTATCAAAACATTGTTTTTTTTTGGGAAATCTTGATCATGACCAACTTATATATAAATATAGAAATAATGAGATTGATGCTGTAATTATTTCTTCTTTAAGTAAAGACGTTCCAGAAGGAATCCCTGTTTCTTTAATGGAAGCAATGTCCTATGAAATTCCTGTGATTGCCACAGATTGTGGAGGAACAAAAGAGTTGGTTGATGGCAAGTCAGGTATTTTAATAAATCAAAGTGATCCAGAGGCTATCGTAAATGCCATACAAGAACTGATTAAAAAACCTGATTTTAGAAAAAAAATTGCTTTAAATGGTAGAAAAAAAGTTTCTGAAGATTTCGACACAATTAAAAATACCTATGATTTAATAAATTTGTTTTAGTAAATCTATCATGAAAATAAATATAGTTATTAGATTTAAAGTTTTTATATTTAAAGTTATAAGGCCTTTAGAGAAAATCTTTGCTTACAACAGAATGCGAAGAGATAGATGGTTAATTGAGCAAGTTAAAGATATCTCAAATGGATCAAAAGTTCTTGACGTAGGAGCAGGCGGATGTCCTCATAAAGAAAAATTTAACCATTGTGAGTATTTTACCCAGGATTTTGTGCAACTGTCAGATTCACAAATCCAAAATCAAGTAGGCTATGGAAAAATAGATTATGTATGTGATATTCTAGAAATACCTGTACCCGACAACTCCTTCGACGTTGTATTATGTACTGAAGTTATTGAGCATATTCCTGAACCTATTTCTGTTATCAAAGAGTTTTCGCGAATATTGAAACCCGGAGGAATTTTGCTTATTACTGCCCCATTAATATCAGGGTTACATCAAGAGCCTTACCATTTTTATGGAGGATACACTAAATATTGGTATGAAAAATTTTTATCTGAGTATGATTTTAAAGATTTGAAAATTGAATCAAATGGTTCGCTTCACACAACCTATTTTTCTTTGGGTCTAATTATTGCAAGATCATTTTTAGAGGTGATCATTTATAACAAAAATCTTTTTCACAAGTTAATAGCCTTCACTTCGTTTATATTGTTTTCTCCATTTTTTCTAATTTTAAATCCAATATTTTGTTTTTTATGGGAGTCTATTTACCAGCAAAAAGGGTATACCGGTGGATATCACGTTTCAGCAAAAAAAGGATTATAAATTTTCGGGCGTGAAAACTTCATTACTTTTAAGTGTTTATATCAAAAATACTACTGAAGAAATAAATCTTTGTTTTGATAGTATTCATAAACAAAAAATACTTCCCGACGAAATCATTTTTATTATAGATGGACCAGTTGAAAATTCAGTTTCTACTGAAATTAAAAAGTGGTGTGAATTTTTACCACTAAAAGTATTCAAGTTGAATGAAAATATGGGTTTGGCTCATGCATTAAATTACGGAATGAAACTGTGTACGAATGATTGGGTTTTTAGGATGGATATTGATGACATATGTGCTACAGATAGGTTTTCAAAACAAATTGAAATTATTAATTCAAAAACTGACGTTGATATTTTAGGAGGAAACATTTTGTGTTTTGAAACCTTTCCTAATTTTTTCTCTGGCAGAACTGTACCTACTTCTTTTAAAGATATTAAAAGATATATGAAGTTTAGAAATCCTTTGAATCATTCGAGTGTATTTTTTAATAGAAAGAAAATCATAGATATTGGAGGTTATCCAAACGCGAGACTTGGTCAGGATTATTTGCTTTGGATCAATGCCATAAAAAATGGTTTAAAAATATTGAATATAGATGATGTATTGGTTTTTATGAAGGTAGATAAAAATATCTATTCCAGAAGAGGCTTAAGAAATTTTAAGTATGATTCTTATCCATATATATCGATGTATAAAAATAAAATTACAAATTTTTTTGAACTTTTAATTGGACTTTTTCTAAGGTTAGCTTATTGTACTTATTGCTCAATCAGATCAATATTCTATTCATGAAAGACTATTTCATTTTTTATAACAACAAATTTGTTAAACAAAGCGAAGCTTTTGTTCCAGTTCTTTCAGCTACGTCGCAGTTTGGATTAAACGTATTTGAAGGTATAAGGGTTTATAAAGAAGAATCTTATTATGTTTTTAGATTAGAGGAGCATTTGAAAAGATTGAATAAATCTTTAAACAAAATAGGTTTTGACACAGAAGTAATTTCAAAAAAAGAATTTTTAAAGATAGTTAAAGAATTGATTATTATGAATAATTTGGATACGGATTTCTCTATTAGATATACATATCTTATAAATGAAATAGATTCTTGGTCATCAAAAAAAAATCCGGTTTTTTTTATTGCACCTTACAAAAGAGAAAGAAATTCTGAAAATAATTACAGAACTGCAGTTTTAGCCGAAACTACAAGAATAAGTAGTTTAGCTATGGATCCCAAGATTAAATGTGGCGCTAATTACATAAATGGGCGGTATGCTCTGATAGAAGCAAATTTAAAAGGTGCAGATTTACCAGTTCTAAAAAATAAAAACGGCTTTATTTCTGAAAGTACAGGAGCATGTGTTTTTCTAGTAAAAAATGGAGATGTTATAACACCTTCCTTAGATTGTGATATTTTGGAAAGTATCACTCGAGATACAGTTATTAAAATCTTTTCAGAAAATGATTATAAAGTTGAAGAAAGACATATTTCGGAAAAAGAATTCTTTCAAAATGATGAAATTTTTTTATGTGGATCTGCAGCCGAAATTACTCCAATAAAACTTATCAATAAAAATGATTTTGAGATAGGCGATTTGACAAAATACATTTTTCAAGAATATCGTCAAGCAGTAATAGCTAAAAGTTATATAAATTACGATTGGACCACCAAAATTGACATAAAAATCTAAATTCAAATACTAAATTTTTAAATAATGAAATATAACGCTTTCAAAATACCCCTTAAAAAAGAACTAAAAAATATTGGCTCTGAAGCAGCTTATGTTCTTAAACCAAATATTTTTGAAAAAGAATTTTCTTTATTGTTGAATGCTTTTAGAAAATATTACAAAAAAACAAATATCGCCTATTCATTTAAAACAAACTACATTCCTGATTTTTTGAAAATTGTAAAAGATAGAAGAGGGTATGCAGAGGTGGTTTCTATAATGGAGTTAGAGCTTGCCTTGAAAGTTGGATTTTTACCTCAAAACATTTTTTTTAACGGCCCATTTAAACATCAAGAGGAAACATTAAATTTCTTGAAGCAAGGCGTACTGGTAAATATAGATTCATATGACGAATTTAAATGGATTGAAGAATTTGCGAACAATTCAAAGATAATCTGTCGCATTGGAATTAGATTAAATTTTGATCTAAGTGATAGTCCTTCACGATTTGGAATTGATATCAAAGATGAAAAAGTCTATGAAATAATATCTAGATCTAATTCATCTGAATTCTTATCTTTAGAAAGCCTGCATTATCATTATGCGTCAAGAAAAAAGTCTTCTTGGACAAACTGTACAAAGATGATCATTTCCTTTTTGTCATCAATCGATACTAATCTTTTAAACGATCTCAAGTTTATAAGTCTTGGAGGAGGTATTTTTAGCAGAATGGATGAATACATCGCAAAACAATTGTCTTTTAATATTCCAAGCTTTCATGAATATGCCGAAAGTTCTATAAAATCCTTATCAAAATTTTTGAAAGAGCATAATGACTTTTCCTTAATTAAACCTGAAGTACTTATTGAGCCAGGTACCGCTTTAGCATCTAAATCAGTAGATTTTGTAGCCGAGGTGGTAAGCATAAAAAAAATTAATGATATTACTTACATCAACACAACTGGTAGCAAATATAATATGAATCCTTCTCCCAATAGAATTAATAGTCCTTTGCAAATATTAAATTTTCAATCAAAAAGTGCCAAAAAAGTAGAAAATGCAAAACTTTGCGGATATACATGTATTGAGTCTGACTTTATTCATGACGATTTCAACGGCAATATTTCTGTTGGAGATTTAATTGTTTTCAAAGAGGTTGGATCTTATTCTGTTGTAATGAAACCACCTTTTATTCTGCCCGATGTTGCAATAATTCAATTTGATGACAAAAGAAAAGAATTTGAAATGGTCAGGAATAAACAAACATTTGATGACATTTTTAGTAATTTTAAATTTTTTAATTGATTGACTTATTTTACATAACCAACAATATCGTTGAAGCTCAAATAGTTGATAATCTCGATATAGACTGGATTTTTATTGATTTGGAAACAATTGGTAAAAAAGAAAGACAAATAGGAAGAGATACTGTCTTATCAAATCATTCAATATCAGACGTTCAAGACATAAAGACTAAAATTAGTAATTCAAAAATCTTAGTAAGATGCAACCCAATTGGCGAATGGTCTAGAGCCGAAATTGATCAGATAAATCAAAGATATTCAGATATAGATATGGTTATTCTCCCATACTTCAAAACTCCGGAGGAAGTGAAAATTTTTATCGATTTATTGGATACTTCCAGAATTGAACCGGCTTTATTAATTGAAACTTTAGGGTCAGTCACTAACTTACAAGAAATAATTAATCTATATCCGTTTGAATACTTCCATATAGGCCTTAATGACTTACATATAGAGAGAGGTACAGTTTCTATGTTTGAACCCTTTGTTGATGGTTTGCTTGAAAATATTTCTTCCATTCTTAAAAAGAATAATCAAAATTTTGGAATTGGAGGTATTGGAAAGATTGGCTCTAAAATGTCTCCGACACCAGAATGCATTTTGAATGAACATATAAGGTTGAATTCTAGTGGAGTGATTATATCCAGATCATTCAAAGGAGATTTTGTTGAAAAAAAAAGAGAAAAGTTCGAAAGAGAACTTTCTGAGTCTATAAAAGCTTTAAGAAGTTATGAAAAAATTGCCCGAAAAATGGATAATAGGCAGCTTTTAAAAAGTTATAAATTAATGGAAACCGATATTTTAAAAGATGCAAAATGAAAGAATTCAATAATTTAAGTTTAGAAATTGACATAGAGAATAATAAAAATTTTCTTCATAAATGTATCGAAGATAAGAAAATTTTAGTGATTGGAGGCGCTGGAAGTATTGGCGTTAGTTACATAAAAGCAATTTTAGGCTTTAAGCCATCTAAAATAACTATCGTAGATATCAATGAAAATGGATTAACTGAGCTTACACGTGATTTGCGAAGCTCAAATTTATTGGATTACAATCCTTTATACATAACATATCCAGTGAGTTTGCTTAGTGCAACTTTCGATAAGGTTTTTGACTCTGACTGCTGGGATATTGTTGCAAATTTTTCTGCTCATAAACATGTAAGATCTGAAAAGGATGGAATTTCTGTCGAAGCATTGATAAAAAACAATGTTTTTGGAATTATTAAATTACTGGAATTATGTAAGAAAAATCCTCCAAAATTCTTTTTTAGCGTTTCAACCGATAAAGCTGCAAATCCTGTAAACATTATGGGCGCCTCAAAAAGCTTAATGGAAAAACTGATCATATCGAAAAAAAATAATTTTCGAGTTTCTACTGCGAGGTTTGCAAACGTTGCCTTTTCAAACGGGAGTCTTTTAGATGGTTTTAACTATCGAATGAGAAAAAGACAACCTTTATCTTGCCCATCAGATATAAAAAGGTTCTTTGTAACCAATAATCAATCTGGACATATATGCTTATTGGCTACATTTTTGGGGGAAACTGGTAATATTTTTTTTCCAAAATTAGATTTTGAAAAAGATCAAATATATTTCAAAGATATTGCTTTAGATTTTTTGAAAGAAAAAGGGTTTGAGCCAATAAAAATGGTTTCAGAAAAAGAAGCAAAAAATTTCGACATAGATAATAACTTAACTAAGTATCCTATTTATTTTTTTGAAACTGACACTTCTGGAGAGAAAGGATATGAAGAATTTTATTCTAAAAAGGAAAAACTAAATTTGAAAAAGTATGACTCCCTAGGGTTTATAGAAACTGCTGATATTAATATTTCTTTCAAAGATATCTTGGAAGATTTCACTAAAGCTTTCAGTGAAAATAACAATAGTAAATCTTCAGCTGTAAAAGTTTTAGAAAAATACCTTCCTGATTTTAATCACTTAGAAAGAGGCAAAAACCTTGACCAAAAAATGTAAGTTCTACAGTTTCATTAAACGCCTTTTGGATCTAGGCATATCAATAGCTGCTTTTTTAATATTACTCCCACTCTTTATAATTGTAGCAATCATATTGAGATTTACTGGGGAAGGAGAGGTATTTTATCTACAGGAAAGAATTGGATTTAAAAATTCGAAATTTAAAATATGGAAGTTTGCATCTATGCTAAAAGATTCCCTGAATATGGGAACCGGAAGCATTACTCTTCAAAATGATTTTAGAGTTACTAAGTTTGGAAGATTCTTGAGAATAACTAAAATTAATGAATTGCCGCAAATTTATAACGTTATCAAAGGCGATATAACCATAGTCGGTCCCAGGCCGGTTTTAGAACAGGATTGGAAGCTTTATCCTGAAGCCATAGTAAATAGAATATATAACGTAAAACCAGGGCTCACAGGTATTGGATCAATTGTATTCAGGGATGAAGAATCTTTGGTTTCTGCAGTAGAAGATGAAGATTATCACGAATATTATGAGAAAATAATTGCTCCTTATAAAGGACAGCTAGAAATATGGTATCAAAAAAATCAGTCTTTATTATTAGATTTGAAATTAATTTTTTTAACAGCCTTGGCAATCATATTTCCATCTAACAGAATGCATGAAAAATGGTTTAAGGATTTACCATATAGGGATTTCTAATTAAGATAATTTTGAAAGGTTGTTAATTTATTTCTCATAAGAACATGAAAAAACTTAGAAAGGTAGTTATACCGGTTGCTGGATTGGGAATAAGAATGCTTCCAGCAACAAAAGTAATTCCAAAAGAAATGCTACCTTTAGCAGGTAAACCTATTATTCAATACATTGTTAAAGAGGCATTAGATTCTGGTTTTAGTGAAATTATATTTGTCACTCATGACAATAAAGCAATTGTTGAAAATTTTTTCAAAAGGAGTTCAAAATTAGAATCAATTTTAGAAGAAAAACTGCAAAAAACTCTTCTTGCTGAAATAAAAGGCATTTCTGAGCTTGGAAAAAATATAGTGAGTGTTACACAAAACAAACCCAAAGGACTTGGACATGCAATTCTGTGCGCAAGATCATTAATTGCGGGAGAACCTTTTGCTGTCATGCTTCCAGATATGGTCCTAGATTATGATAGTATAAAAAATGATTTAGCCACGATGAAAAATAATTTTGATAATTCTGGAGAATCATCTCTCCTCCTGGCAAAAGTAAGTAAATCGGAAGTAAATAAATATGGAATTGCAAAGCTAAGAAAAAGAAGTAAAAAAGATAACTTTTTTCCCTTGGAAGATATCGTAGAAAAACCCAAAACAAAAGATGCTCCCTCTAATCTTTTCGTAACAGGAAGATATGTTTTCGATAATGAAATTTTAAAATATCTTTCAAAAGAAAAGCCTGACCATTCAGGAGAAATACAATTAACAGGTGCCATCTCAAGTTTTCTTAAATCTCGAAAAGTGATTAATGGTCTTCTTCTCAAAGGAGATGTTTATGATTGTGGAAGTAAACAAGGATACCTAAAAGCAAATTTAGCCTTATCTTTAAAAGATTCAGTTTCTAAAAAAGCAGTTTTTAAATTTTTGAAAAAAAAAGTTGTTAAATAAATTAAAAAATTATTTTCTAAAAAAAAATCCTATTATTTTTGTAGATTGCGAAGAAAAATTTGATGCAGCTATTCAAGAAATTTCAACAAAACAAACTATAGCAATTGATACTGAATTTGATTGGCGAAATACTTATTTTCCAAAATTATCACTAATACAGATATCGACAAATAAAAAAATTTTTTTAATTGATTGTCTAAAAATAAACTCTTTACATAAACTCAGATCAATTTTTGAAGACAAAGACATAATGAAAGTTTTTCATGCCGTAAGAAGCGATGTTACCGTTTTATCAAATTCAGCAAATTTAAAGGTTTTAAATTGTTTTGATATTCAAATAGCAGAGAAGTGCTTATCTGATAGTGACCTTAAAAGCTATTCTAAAATAGTGTTTAAATACTTAAAATTAAGACTGGATAAGTCGGAAACAAATTCAAATTGGTTAAGAAGACCTTTTACAAAAAACCAAATAAATTATGCTGCCGATGATGTGAGGTATTTAATAAATATTTATTTTTTACAAAAAAAAATCCTTGGGAAAAAAACTAACTTACATGATGTAGTTCTAGAAGAATCAAAAATTCAAGCAAATAAAGGAAATGAAAAGTTATATAAAGCGCGACTTAAAAGAAAAAAAATGAGTCAGTTTGAAAAAAAAATATTTATGTGGAGGGAAAAAATTGCAGAAGAACAAAATACTCCTATCTCTTACGTATTTAAAGATAATAAGTTAAAGGATTTATCTAATTATCTGAAATCAAAAAATATAAAGATGTTGGCTAAAATTCTAGGAGATAATTTTTTGGTTGAAAGGCTAATAAAAGAAGTGAAATGATATTTTTCTGGTTTCTATATTTTTCTTCTTCCTTTGCAATAAGCTACTTAATAAGTTTATTTTTTAAACAAAAAATCTTAAAAGTTTTTTCTTTTTTGATGATCTTCAGTCTTAGTTTTTCAGTATGGTTTATCAAGCCTGGATCTACAGATATTGCTCCAGTTATCTCAATAGCTCTAGTGGAAATGTTATTTGTTGAGGAACATGGATTTTTTAGATTATTTCGGCCATTTATTGCTCTTCTGATGTTTTCTATATTTTCTATGTCATTAATTATTTTTTTTAAAAGAAAAAGATAACAACACTAATTTAGTCTCAAATCGCAAAACTTAATTTTTTAAACTTATAGGATAGATATACTATTTTGGTTTTGTAAGAACTCCATGCATCGTGGGAATGAAAAAAGGAGAAAAAATAGGAAAATTTAAAAGCCTCGCAAGAAAAAAAAACTTTTTTGGAAGGGTTAAAAATTTATTTGTAAATGGTCTTAAATTTCCATGAAAACCTGCTTTTTTGAAAGCTTTTTTAAAATAAAATGGTGAGTGTAAATTAATATGAGCTTTACAATCCGAGTTAGGTCTCATGTAGGGGTAGTCTGAGCCAAATAGCCTCATAAAGAAAATAAATATATTTATTAAGTGATTTCCTACATAGTCAGGGATTACATTCCCTGGGAAGGAAATCATCAGCTTTCCTCCAGGCTTCAGAACTCTATATATTTCACTTATTACTTCATCCATTGAGTCGGGTATAAGATGCTCAAAAACATCTAGACTGAGAACTGCATCGAAACTATTATCTTTGAAAGGAATCAAATTTAAATTACACGCGGCTTTGTGTGAACTCTCAAAGTTAAGAAAGTTAACTTCTAAAATATCAGCACTAACAACTTCGTGGCCTTTTTTTATAAAAAATTCAGAGAAATGACCTCTACCGCATCCATGGTCTAATATGAAAGAATTATCTTCTAAATTAAATTCTTCGATTAATTTTTGCGAATATTCGCTTTGAATATAAACATCTTCGCTGTGCAATCTGACCATAGAATCCGAAGAACTAACTTCGCCATCTTGTAAGTCTTCTAAATTTATCTCTTTTAAAAAATTATCATCATGTTTGTTAGATTCAACAAAAAAAGAATAAAAATTACCCTTTTTAGAAAATAAAAATTCTGTTTTACAAGCTTTACAGGATAGGTTGTTAAACTCATCTAAATCTAAATTGTCATTTCCACAATTAATACATCTATATAAATTCACAGCTTTCACGAAAAAAATTTTACCATGATATAGATTTCAATTTTTTAATTTTAGATAAATATTTCAGGAAAATTTAAATAACAAACTAATTAAAAAAATTAAACAGATCTTTATCTAAAATAAGAAAACTTTTTCTATTCTTTTAGCTATAAAATTTAGTCTGAATTATTGAATTAAAATGAAATAATTTTTGCTTCTTTGGTCTTTAAATTAACAATCCCAATTTTATTTTTTCCTTTCATAAACCCTGCGCATTCTCCAGGATTAAAAATTAATGTTCCCTCAATAGTTTCATGTCTAAATCTATGTGTATGTCCGTGAAAAATAAAATCATTTGAGAAGACCATGCTTTCAGAAATCAAATCTGGGTGATGAAGAATCACTATTTTTCTATCTGTTAAGCATATAGAAAAGGGCTCTTCAACGATCTTACAATCGAATGCCTTAGAAGCTTCTAAAAGTTGATTTTTTTCTCCGATATCGTTATTTCCTAAAACAGCAATCAACGGACAATTTAATTTCTTGAAGGAAAGAAGAGATTTAGGTAATGAAATATCTCCAGTATGAAAAACTAAATCTGTCCTATTTTTGTTAAAAATAGAACAGATTTCGTTTATATTTTTGAGAT
>MDSV01062318.1_pt1 | contig 21793 bp, 21 predicted proteins | sample 810851 | NCBI WGS metagenome assembly MDSV01 (sample SAMN05326640, study PRJNA326480) | marine metagenome | isolation source: seawater | place: Atlantic Ocean: North East | collected 2012 | reverse complement strand
CTGAAGATTTTAAAAAAATATTTTTCTTTATCAAAAATTTTTAACTCTTTAAAATTTTGAAAGCTTAATTTCGAATAATTGATGACATTTTGATCACTTTGTAGTCTTTCACTTCCTGCTTTTTTTAATTTTGGTGAAATAAATTTTAAATAAAAGAATATAATTAAAATGAAAATCGAAAGTAGTCCAAGGGTTAATTTAAAATTAAAAAATAGAAGCAAACCTATTATTCCAATAATTATTAAAACTTCGGAAAGAAAGATAAGTAAATTATTTATAAATGTTGATCCAAAATTAGCACTTACATTCATAATATTTGAGATTAATTCAGATTGCTCTTTCTTAATAAATTCAACATAGTCTTCATTTAAATATCTTTGAAAAAAATTATTTCTAATTAATGTGATTAAATTCATAGAATATCTTGTCTGTTTCATTACTACAAAAATTATGAAAATATTCTTTAAGAAAAAAAATACTAAAATTAAAATAATTATTAATGTTGAATGAGATTTACTATCAAAATTTTCAAAAAGAAAATTAAAAAAAGAGAAAAATAAGTTGCTAGGCAAATCTGGTTCAATGATTACAGTCACAAAAGGAATTACAAGTGATATACCTATCAGTTCTAAGATAGAAACAAATATCATCAACAAAATTAGAAAAAAAATATTTTGTTTTTTATAATATTTTAAAACATCAAAAATATCTTGAACTATTTTGATCATTATTAATTATTAAAATTTTTTATATATTTATAAGTTATTAAGTTCTTATTAAAAATAATATTTCTAATCCAAAATTGATATACCTTATAAAAATTGAAAACCATCATTTCTATCATCCAAATTTGTATATTTTGATTATTTTGTCTATATGCTTTGGAAATTTAAATCAAAATATTTGTGAGTATAAACAAATAAAAAATGATTATATATATTATTTTAGGTTATATTGTTTTAATTAAAATGAAACTACGGTATCATTTTTTCAATTACTTAGATACTTTTTTAATTTTAAAATAAAAAATTAAAAATGATAAAAAATAAACTAGCGATAATTTTAACTGCAAAAAAATATAATAATATTCTAAAAAAATCATTAGAAGCTATATACAAACAAAAAGTATTACCTCAACAATTAATAATTGTTTTGACTGAAAAAGTAAATTTCGTAGTTCCAAAAAAAATTAAATCAAAAATAATTTATTCTAAAATTAAAAACCAAGTATACCAAAGAAACATTGGATTAAAGTTTTTGAATAAAAATATAGAAATTATTTTACAACTTGATGATAAAATGATTCTAGAAAAAAACGCGATAAAATTTTTATTGAAAGAATGGAAGGAATGTGACTCCAATACTGCTGGTATTGCCATTAACCCAAAAAATTATATTAGACCAAAAACTAGTTTATTTCATCATTTAACTCTTACAAATTCCAATATAGATGGTAAAATTCTTCCTAGTGGATTTGCAAACGGATGGAGTGAAACGAAAAAAAATAAAGAAATGAATTGGCTTAATGGTGGAATGACCTCTTGGAAAATTAAGCTCGTACCACAAATTTATAATAGGAAATTTCCAATATTAAATTGGTCTGTCTGTGAAGATTTATTTTTTAGTTACAATGTATCTAAGAAATATAAATTGTTACTCAGCTCTAAAAGTAAAGCAAAAATTATTTTAAAAAAAACAAAAATTAGTATTAAAGAAAGTTTTTATAATGGTTTTATACATGCAAGAATACTCCATAGTTTTGTCTTACAAAATAAAAATTTCTCTATTTTTCTTTTCTACTATGCAATATTTAGTTCAAGCATTTTAGGTATTACGATAAATTTATTTCGATTAAATTTTGCAAATGTTTTTAGATTTATTGGAAGGTTATTCGGATCTTTTTTTATGTATTCAAAAAAAGAAATAAATTAAAAAATGTATAAAAAAATGATTAAAAAAGTTTTTAAAAAATTTGGGCTTGAAATTAAAAGATACAATCCTCAAGATGATTTTAACTTTTTAATTACTCAATGTATAAAAAAATTTCAAATTGATTGCTTTTGGGATGTTGGTGCAAATATTGGTCAGACTGGTTTATCAATTCGGCAACATGGCTATAAAGGCAACATTCTTAGTTTTGAACCACAAGAAGAAGCATATAACAAGCTTTTAAAAACTTCATATAAAGATCCAAAATGGAGAGTTTATGACAAATGCGGTTTAGGCAAAAAAGGTTTTAAAAAAATCAATATATCTAAAAACTCAGTTTCGTCCTCATTTCTCGATATGGAAAACCTTCATCTGGACTCAAACCCAGACTCAAAATTTATCAAAAAGGAAGATGTTAAAATCGTTTCCTTAAATGAAGCTTTTATTAATGAAAAAAACAAATTTAAAAATTATTTTTTAAAAATTGATACTCAAGGATATGAAAAAGAGGTACTTGAATCAGGTGAAAATGTATTAAATAATTTTATTGGTATTAGTTGTGAAATCTCGGTACAGCCATTGTACAAAAAAGAAGCTAAGTTTTTAGATATAATTAATTACCTAAATACTAGAGGTTATGAAATTTATTCTATTCACAATTCATATTATGAGATTAATTATGGTCAAACATTTTCAGTAGATATTGTTTTTATTAAAAAAGAATTATTTATTAATTGATTTTCTTATTTCGATAAATATTTAAAGTAATTTTTTTAAGATACTTTTTAAAATCATGTTTGGGTTTCCAGCCTAATCTATTGATTTTCTTTGAGTTCATTAATTTCTGATGTACTCCATCAGGATAACTTTTATCAAATTTTATATTTCCTTTATATCTAATTGCTTTTTTAATTATTTTGGCTATTTCTAAAATCGAATAATCTTTTCCATATCCCACATTAAGAAAATTAATTTTAGTTCCAGTTGCTATATTAAATTTTTTTTTACTTAAATTCATTACCTTCACTGCCGCCTCTGCAAAATCATCTACATATAAAAATTCTCTTTTTGGTTTTCCACTGCCCCAAATAAATACATCTGTTTGATTATTTTGTTTAGCTTTTATCATTTTTATAATAAGTCCTGCAATAACATGACCATTTAATTCATCATATCTATCTCCAGGACCAAATAAGTTACAAGGCATCAATGCTCTAAAATCAGTGCCATATTTTTGAGAATATTGTCTATTATAACTCTCGCAAAGTTTTAAACCTAAAATCTTTGATATAGCGTAAGCTTCATTTGTAGGCTCTAGTTTGCCAGTTAATAAATCTTCTTCATTTAATATTGAATTTTTAACAGGATATATGCAGCTTGAACCTAAAAATAAAATTTTTTTAATTCCAAGTCTCCATGCATTATGAATTAAATTTAATGCTATCATACTATTCTCATATAAAAATTCAGCAGGATAACTTATGTTTGCCATGATGCCACCCACTTTGGCTGATGCTATATATATAGTAGATATCTTATTTCTTTTAAGAAATTTATATGTTTGATTTTGATCTAAAAGATTTAAGTCTTTTTTGTTTTTAGTTATAATTTTTTTATATCCCTTTTTTTTTAAAATCCTTAAAATTGAAGAACCTACCATTCCTTTATGGCCCGCCACAAATATATTCATAATTTATAAATTAATTTTATAATCTAGTTTTGATTAATTAAAATAATAATTTTATAATATCATATCTTTTAACAAGTTAGTTATTTTATTGTCTTTTAAATATATTGTTTCTTGCAGACTCATGCCCAAGTTATGTATATAAATACAAAAAAATTAAAATTAAATAATTTTTAGATGAATTTTATTTTTATTGCTGGATGTGGTCATACTGGTTCTTCAATACTTGCAAGAATAATTGGTGAACATTCAAAAATATTATTCGAAAAAAAGGAAACTAATTTATTTTTACTATATAATCATTTTATATATGAAAAAAAATTAAATTTAATAAATAAGAAAATTAAAAAACTTAAAAAAACGTATTACTTAGAAAAAACAAATAGACATTTGTGGCATTTAGACTTTATTTCAAAAGAAATTCCTAAAGCAAAATTTATACTTATAACTAGAAAATCTATGGACGTGATTGGTTCGTTATATAAAAGAACTAAAAATCTTGAAAATTCAATTAGAAGATACCAAGACGATAGCATTTATACAATAAGACATCTTGAAAAAAAAAATACTATCTTAATAAAATATGAACAATTAATTGAAAATCCAGAAAAAATAATCAAACAAATTTTTAAGTTTATGAATTTAAAATTCGAAAAAAAAGTTTTTAATTATTATAAAAAAAATATTAAATGGAATAATAGCCAACCAAAAAAAACTAAAGGAGATACTGAAAAAAATCATGATCTTTTAAGAAGTTTCCAAGTAAATCAAAAGTTATTTGACGGAAGAAATACTTGGAAAAAAAATTTAAGAGGATCAAATATAAAAATTGTTAAAAAGTTTTATCAAAAAATTGGTAAAAAAATTGAAAAAAAATTAGGATATTAATCTTTAAGAATGATTAAAATTAAAAAATTAGGCCTTATATTTGATCCTAAAATTATTCCAAAAAATCAGAGAAAAAGTATTTGCAATCCTTGCTTAATTAAAACTCCAACTTGGTTTAAGAATAAACTTGGTAAATATTATTTGTACTTCGCTGATCATAAAGGCAAGTTTATTAAATTACTATATAGCGATCATTTAGATAAAGGTTGGAAATTTTTTAATAAAAAAATTTTACAAATTAACACAAAAACTAAATATGATGCATTTAATCACATAGCTTCTCCTGAAGTCTATATAAATAACAATGAGAAAAAAATATATATGTTTACCCATTCGCATTCACGATCGAAAATTGGTCAATGGACTTACTTATCATTATCAAAAGATGGTCTTAGCTATATTTCAAAATTTGATCAACCTTTAGCGCCATTTTATTTTAGATTATTTAAATATAAAAAATATTATTATGGGATAGTAAAAGGTGGTGATTTGTGGAGATCAAAAAATATTGATACTAAATATACTCAATGTCAAAATTTGCTTTCAAAAAAAAAATCAGCATCAACTTTACACAACAAAAATCGATCAATACGACATTTGGGTATTTTGAGAGAGAAAGAAAATCTATATTGTGTTTTTTCTAGAATAGGAGATTGCCCTGAAAGAATTTTTTATACTAAATTTCATTTATCTAAAAATTATTCTGATTGGAAATTTCAAAAAATAAAAGAGATTTTAAGACCAACTTTTCCATATGAAGGTTCTAATTTAAAGTTAAAAAAATCTAAACCAGGAGACGCACCTAAAGCTGAGAATGCATTACGCGACCCCTATTTATTTAAAAATAAAAACAAAACCTATTTGATTTATTGTGTAAAAGGTGAAAAAAATTTTGCTTTGAGCGAAATTTATCTTAAATGATATTTTTTTAATATACTTTAAAAGTACTATTTTAAATTTCCTATAAAACTAGATAATTCTTTATTTCCAAAAATTGTTTTGATGCCACAACTATAAGAGTCATCTTTTAAAACGTTTTCCAAAGGATCATAATATATTGATGGCTTATTTGCCTTTTCTGCAATCAAAGCTGTAGACGAAAATGGTACAGATATCGAGCCAAGAGTTGAACATACAATGCTATAGATAGGCAATTCACGGGTCAATAACACCACATTTTTTTTATTTTTATATTTTTCAAAAATTTTTAAATCTCTTTTATATTCATCTTCATATTTTTTTTTTTTCACTTTTAAAATCATTTGAATATTATTAGAAATTAAAACTTCATATATATTATCTAAAAAAAATTTTAATAAATTTTTATCACTATACAAATAATCATTTAATTTGCTAATTCCAAAATGTGACCTTTCGGTACAGTAAGGAAATACAGATACAGATTTTGGAGGAATTATAATTTTATTTATGGAATTAAAATTATGATAACCTGGCTCATAAGGATTAATATTAATATTTGAAATTTTATTAATCGATTTTATTTTTTTTCTTAACATATTTTCAAGAGCTGGGTGCCAAATTAAATAATTATTCCACTTTTCAATTTTATAACCAATGGAATCATAATTATTTTGATCTTCATTTTCTTTAAAAATTTTTCTATTCTCAGATAGATTATTGATTGAACCTCTTAAATAAATACTAATTTTACTTTTTTTATTCTCCAACTCGATTGCCCATAATGGTTTGTAAGTATTTGCATACCAATAAAAGAAAATATTTTTAGGAAACGTTTTAGAATGTTTAAAAATTTGAGAAATAATTATCTCTTCATGTAAAATAGCATATCCCCATTTAAATATAAAAAGATTAAATAAGATTTTAATTTGGATTTTTATAAATCTTATTGTCAAAAAAAATATACTCAAGTCGTTTAATAAATAATCATAATTATTTTTTAAAAAAGCATATTTTTCAAAATATTTATTTCCATCGTTATAAATAGAAGTTGCAATGATATATTCATTCGGGTTATTTTTTTTATACCATTGAATTAAGCTTGGTATTTTTGATTTTTCTAAAATGTTTGTATCATCTACTAATTCTAGACCTAAATCTTTTGGGGTATCCCCTACAAAAATTGAAAAATCTTTGTTTTTAAAATCATGAATTTTTTTATGACTTTTATAAAAGTAATTTTTAATTTTTTTTAAAATTATAGAATGAATTAATTTAGAAAATAATAATATTCCCTTTATATACTGTGTTAAAACATAACCAATCCAAAGAAACCTGCATATCTGTGTATTTGTTTTAATTCCATTCTTAATTAATACTTTTGCCCATTGTTCTGGCAAAGGAAAAATAAATAAATTTTTTTTTTTTCCAAAATAATAAAATAATAACTGTATAAAATTACTATTAGAATTAATATAATTATCATTCAAGTATTGTATTAAAGATATTTTAAATTTATCTTTGTCATTTTTAGTAGAAAAGAATTCATCTGAAAAATCTATGTCTAACATTTCACTTTTTATTTTTCTTAATAATGATAAATTTTTATGTTTTAGAATTGTTTTAAAGCCCTTTTTTTTATTTAAGATGATATTAAAACCGTTGAAGTTTAGAAGTAATAATTGAATAAAAAAAAATTTAATATTTTTTATCATTGAAAAGCTTTTAATATAATAATTCAGTATTATAACTAAGAATTTTCTTGAAGAATATAAAAAAAAATTGTAGCTAATTTTCATTAATCTATGAATGAAATAAAAATAATTTATTCTCCAAAAAAAACAAAAAATTATATTGCAACTATTGCTATTGGTAAAAAATATTACTCTAATTGGAAAAAATATATTCTCAAAAATTGGTTACATTACTGTAAAAAAAATAAGATTGGTATACTTGTAGTTTATAAGGATCTGATAAATAAAAATAATAACTGGAAAAGTCCTAATTGGCAAAAATTACTTATTGGAAATTGTATATTAAGTAAAAAAATTAAAATTGTTAATGTATGCTATTTAGATACAGATATTTTAATTAATCCTCTTTCACCAAATATTTTTAAAAATTATGAGACTGATAAAATTTCGTTAGTATCCCAGATTAAGAATATACCCTACCCTCTTGATAATATTAGAAGAAAAATTGCCTTTAATAGACATTATTTTTATGACAAAAAATATCCATTGGACTCCTCCCTTTTTATGAGTTTAAAAGAAATATACAATTATCATAAAGTTCCTATTCAAAATAATTATGCTTGTAGTGGTTTTTTTATTTTTAACATAAAAAATCATTCAAATTTTTTAAAAAAAATTTTTGACAAATATAATATAAAAACAAAAACGCTTACAGGTGGAGAGGAACCCTTATTTAATTATGAAGTTTTAAGTAAACAAAAAATAAATTGGCTAGATTATAAATTTCAAGCGCTTTGGATTTACGAGATTTCCCATAGATTTCCATTTTTATATGAAATCAAAAAAAAATATAACTCTTTAACAAAGAAATGTGTGGAATTATGTTTAATGGATAACTATTTCCTACATTTTGCTGGAAGTTGGCATGAAAGTAACATGTGGCAAATTAAAAATATTTTCGAATCAAAAAAAATTAATTTTTTGAACAAAAAATTTAAAGAATATGAAAGAGTAAAATTAAAAGCTAAGCCAAGAGGAAGAATTGTAGGTAAATAAATTTATGGAAAATATTTTCTGGTGTAAAAATTGTTTAAATATGTCTACAAGACCTAGAATTAGGTTTAATAAACATGGTATCTGTAATGCCTGTCAATGGTCAAATTTAAAAAAAACTTTTGATTGGAAAAAAAGAGAGCAAAAACTCAAGACTTTACTGTCAAAATACAAATCCAAAGATGGAGGGTTTGACTGTATTGTTCCTGTTAGTGGTGGAAAAGATGGTTCTTACGTCGCTCATCAGCTGAAACATAAATATAAAATGAACCCTTTAACAATAACCTCAAGACCTGCGTTAAGTTTAGAAATAGGTGAGAGGAATTTGAAAAGTTTTATTAATTCTGGATACGATCATATACATGTAACACCTAATGAAAAAGCTATGAGAAAATTAAATAAATTAGGCTTTATACATATGGGTTTTCCATATTATGGATGGCTTATATCTATTTACTCGGTAATAGTTAAAGTTTCAGCTAAATTTAAAATACCATTAATTTTTTTTGCAGAAAATGGGGAGGTTGAATATGGTGGATCATATAACACAAAAAAATTAAATATGAATTTTTTAGACTGGAAAAAAATTTTTGTTGAAAAGGGTTATGAAAAAATAATCAAACTATCTGGGTTAAAAAAATCAGAATTATATTGGTTTGACATAAGAAATGAAAAAAAAATTAAAAGTAATAATTTTTTTATAACTTGGTGGAGTTATTTTGAACCATGGGACTCATATAAAAATTACTTATTAGCAAAAGAATATTACAATTTAGAAGAAATTGACGTAAGTAATTCTGGCACATTTACTAATTTTGCTCAAAATGATCAAGCATTATATGCCTTACATGCTTACTTAATGTATTTAAAATTCGGATTTGGTAGAGCAACACAGGATGCTGGAATAGAAATTAGAAGAGGAGCAATGACTAGAGATCAAGGAATTAATTTAGTTAATATATATGATGGCAGGTTTCCTTCTGAAAATATGGAAAAATATTTAAACTACTATCAAATGTCTAAAACAGAATTTAATAAAATAATTAATAAATGGGCTAATAAAAAATTATTCTATAAATCTAAAAAAGGACACTGGCTTCCAAAATTTAAAATTTTTTGATCAGTGTTAATGAAGGCAGATTTCATTTAAAATGAAAAAAAAATTAATTACAATTATTGATTATGGAATGGGTAATTTGGTTTCAATTCAAAATGCTATAGAGTATCTTAATCATAAATCAATTATTACTAGCGATATTAAATTAATTGAAAAAAGTAATTTTCTAATACTACCTGGAGTTGGATCATTCTACCAAGCAATGAATAAATTAAATAAGTTGGGTATTACAAAAACAATTAAAAATATTCATAAAAGAAAGCAAACGAAAATCTTGGGAATTTGCTTAGGCATGCAACTGATGGCAAAAATTGGTTTTGAAGATAAAAAAATAAATGGAATTGGTTTAATTAATGCTGAGGTTAAAAAATTTAAATCTAATAATAAAATAAAAATACCACACGTTGGTTTCAATAAAGTTTTTACCAGTCATTATAAAGGTATGTATAAAAATTTAGAAAATTTAAATTATTTTTATTTTACTCATTCTTACAAAATGAACCTCATCAAAAAACAAAAAGATTATAATTACGGGTATTGTAATTATGGTTCAAATTTTTTAGCTTCATTTGAAAGTAAAAAAATTTTTGGAACACAGTTTCACCCTGAAAAAAGCCAAAATAATGGATTAAAAATACTTAAAAACTTTATTAATTTATGAACCCAAAAAAAAGAATAATTTTTACATTATTGTTTTCAAATGGATTTTTTGTGCTAAGTAGGAATTTTCATATTCAAAAAATTGGAACATTATCTTGGTTAAAAAAAAATTATAATTTTTTAAAAATTACTAAAGCAATTGATGAATTAATTATTCTAAATATAAGGGATAAAAAGAAAAATTTTAATGATTTTTGTAAAACAATAAAAGATATTTCTTCAGAGATATTCATCCCTATTTCTGCAGGAGGTGGAATTGAAAATTATGATGATGCGAAAAAAATTTTAAGATCGGGTGCTGATAAAATCGTAGTAAATAGTTTGCTATTTGATAGCAAAAGAATAGTAAGATTAAGTAAATACTTAGGTAACAATTGTATAGTAGGTTCAATTGACGTTAAGTTAAATAATCAAAAATTATACATTTGGAATAATAATAGAAATGAACTTTCTAAGGAAAGTTTAAAAGAAAGCTTAAATAAAATTTCTAAATTACCTATTGGAGAATTATATATCAATTCAGTAGATCGAGATGGAACAGGGCAAGGCTATTTATTTGAAATGTTAAAACACATTCCGAAAAAAGTAAATCTTCCGATAATAATTGCAGGTGGTGCAGGTAATTGGATGCATTTGCAAGAAGGTCTTTCAAGTAAAAACTTATCTGCTGTAGCGACCGCTAACTTATTAAATTTTGTAAATGATGGATTAATTAATGCTAGAAAAAAAATTATTTCTAACAAATTTGATCTTCCTGTCTGGTAAAATTTAGGTTATTGGACAAAAAATAGTTTGTTTTTTAACTATTTTCTTTAATTTATATAAGTTTGAAAATAATTTTATTAATGATTTATTTGTATAAAATAAATCATTGAAAGAGGGAATTGTATTTTTTTTTTTTTTAATATCTTTAAATATTTTTAAAGTCATTTGACTTTGTAGTGGTGTTTTAAACTTTTTCTTAGTTATAAATTTTTTTTGGTTATTTTTAATTTTAAATTTTTTTACAAAATAGTAATTTCTACCTGCATCAATTTCAAAAAAAATTTCATTGAATTTTATATATAATTTTGGTTTTGATTTTTGTTTATAGTTATCAACCATTTTAAGTAAATTACTTTTATCGATTTTTGCATCAAGTATTCCACCAAATTCAACAAAATTTTTTCTTTTTGATTTATAAATATGCATTTCTTGGTTTTTTGATAAATAAATTTTTTTTTTATTTGTAAAATGAATTAATAGATCTATATAGTGAATAGCATTTGATGCCAATCCCCACTTACTTCCAGTCATTAAAATTTCTACCTCTGATTTATAATACTTTTTTTTTATATTTTTAAAAAAAGGCCATGTTCTCATTGGGCAATTAATAAACACTTTGAGATTTTTATTTCTTATTAATTTATTAGCATAATTAAAATGATCGATATTTTGAAAGACAAATTTTTCTAAAATAAAAAATTTTACTTTTATTCTTCTTACAATCTCTGTAAAAATTTTAAAACGCACGTCTGAATTAGTAGATAATATTGCTAGATCAAACTGTGTTTTATTGTCTAAATTATCAATAGCTTTGTGAAAAAAAAATTTTTTATTAAAATATTTTGTTTTCAAAATTGAAGTAACGAGATTATTTTTTTCTACGATGTGAAATTGTTTAATTTTATTATATTTTGTAAGCGATTCTAAATGCCTTTTACCAATATTGCCAACTCCCACTATTAAAATTTTCATAATAAAAATTTATTATATTGCTGTATAACCACCATCAACTAATAAATTAATACCTGTGACATAACTAGATGCATTTGATGCAAGAAAAATTGTAGCTCCACATATTTCTGATGATTTTGCTATTCTTCTCATTGGTACATTTTTAGAATATTGTTCAATAAAGTTTTTATCTTGTTTTTTTGATAAGCCAATAACTGGCCCTTTTACACCACCTGGCGATATACAGTTTACTCTAATATTATATTTTCCATAATATGAAGCCATTTGCTTAGTTAAATTGATAATTCCTCCTTTTGCCATTGAATAAGTTATACTTTCATTCATTTTAGTTTTTTTGTAATTATTCAAATTTTGACCAACCACACCATAAATTGAACCAAGGTTAATTATACTTCCCACAGTTTTATTTTTTATCATTTGATTTGCAATACACTTTGAAAACCATGCAGTTGTAACAAGTTGATACTCTGTATTAAGTTTTATATTTTCATAAGTCGCTTCTTTGAAAGTGTTTTTAGACCAATCTTCAGTATGCGGATACGATGCATTAATAAAAACATCAATTTTTCTAATTTTTTTTATAATTTTTTTGAATTTTATCTTTAAGTATGACTCATCTTTAATATCAAAATATTCAAAATTTATTTTATTTTTGAATTGAAAAGTTTTTTTATTAATTCTCTTATAATCTAAAATGGTTATATTAGCACCAAGAGAAGCAAGACTTTTTACGATTTCCCTTCCAAGTAAGCCTGCACCTCCAAGTATTATTATACTTTTATTAGTTACATCAAATAATTTTTTATAATTCATTATTTCTTATTTTTCATTAAAAAAGATACGATTTTAAAATCTGTAATACTATCTATATCAAAAGATCTAATTTGAGGCATTAAATAAATTCCCGTTTTATTATTGAATAAGGATTTACTTGTTAATAAAATTTCTTTTCTCCATATATAAATTGAAGCATTAAGATCATATGTTTTTGGCAGTTTTTGTCGTGAAAAAAAATTTTTTTTTTTTTTAATTAATGAGAACTTATTATCATTTTTTTCAACAATGTTAAAATACGGATTTTTTCTGGAAATACATACAGAGAATAAATTGTCATATTTTCTTTTAGTAAAATTTTTTATAGAATTTTTAATATCCGAAATATTTCTTAAAGGTGAACTTACATCTAAATCTACAATGTAATCAAATTTTTGATTATAGTATTTTTCACTTTTTCTTAAGGCATCTTTAATTACTAAAATTTTTGATGCATTATCATTTGATAATTCTTTATTTCTTTTAAACCAACAATCAGCACCATATTTCTCTGAAATTTTTTTAATTTTGTTTGAATCTGTAGAAACAACTATTTTTTTAAATACTTTAGATTTTTTTGCTTGATTAATAGTATAATAAATTAATGGTTTTCCATTTAAACTTTTTATATTTTTATTTTTGACACCTTTAGATCCACCTCTTGCACAGATAATACATAATATTTTCATATTTTTAGAATTTACTTAAATAATTAATTACTTTAATTCCCTGACTTAATGAACACAAATTTTTAAAATTATTACTTAAGATTTTTTTATGAACTAAACTATAAGTATCTTTAATTTTATCATTAAATTTAATCAATTTTATTTGATTTTTACTTTTTTTGATTGTAATTGAATTTTTTATTAAATCAGCTTTTAACTGAAATTTTTGTGAGTTGATATTTATTATGCGTTCAGGAATTCTTGAAAAATAATCTAATTTAACTCTAATCATTTTTTTTTTAATAAATATGACAGAAGAAAAAATATCATTAGTATTAATTTTAAGATTTGATATTTTCCCTAAATATGAATAATCAATTGTAAAATTTCCAAATAACCATATTATATAATCTATTTCGTGACTTAGATCATTTAATACGCCACCTCCATATTCTTTTTTGCTACTGCTGCTTTTTGAATATTCTATATTTTTTCTCCACTCAGGTAAAAAAGATGAACATTTTATATCAACGTCAAAATAAGGATTTTTACTAATAAATTGCTTTAAATATTTTATTAAACTTAATTCTCTTAAATTATAATTGATGAAATATTTATTATTAAGTCTGTTCTTTATTTTTTTTTTTTTATTAAAGATAGGTTTCTCGATTAACACTAATTTGTTTTTTAAGTTTTTTTCAATAAATTTAAAATGTGTGTAATGTTTGGAAGTTAAACTTGAAACAACTATATAATCTGGATCATATAATTTAACCAAACCTATGTTTTTACTAAATTTTAATTTTCTTGCATTTTCGATTTTTCTAGATGTTATTATCAATATACTTTGAACAGATTCAAAGCTTGCTAATATATTTGCATGCAATGACCCAATTGAACCATAACCTATGATAGCAATTTTTATATTTTTTTTTTTTAATTTCACTTGTATATTTTTTTGAATTCATTCCAATTTCCAATATCAATCCAGGAATTTTCGTCTATAGGGTATGTATTAATAATAATATTTTTTTTAATTAATAAATTAATTAATTGATCAAAATCAAATCTTTTGTTTTGTTGTGGTAGATATTTCAATAAACTTTTATGTAAAATATAAATACCAATATTTACAAAGAAATTATATTTTGGTTTTTCTATCAATTCTTTTAAATTATTTTGATCATCTAATACACAAGATCCATAAGATAAGGAAAATGCTTTTGATGAACAAAAAACAGTTAATTTATTTTTATTATTTAAATGGTCCTCTATAGGGTTTGATAAGTTAAATTTTGTTATTACATCGCAATTTACAACTATTACATTCTCAAATTTTTTATATTGGAAAAATTTAATTGCACCTGCTGTTCCAAGTGGTTTCTTTTCCTCAATAAAATTAATTTTTATTTTTGGTTTGTATTCTTCAAAATATGATTTTAATATTTTTGATTTATAATTAATTGAGATAAAAACTTCCCTAAAGCCTATTGAAATGAAATTATCTATTATATGTGCAATAGCCGTTTTATTTTGAAAAGGCAATAAAGGCTTTGGAAGAATATCAGTAAAAGGCTTCATTCTTTTTCCAAAACCACCTGCCATGATAAGTGGTGCTGTCTTTTTCAAACTTTTTTTTGATAAAACATTATTTTTATAAATTTCTCTTAATGTAATAACTCTAATGAGTTTTTTGTTTTCATCAACCACTGGTACTAAATCAATTAATTTTTTTATCATTAATTTTGATGCATCTTTTAAATTAAATTTTTTTTCATAAAAAAATATTGAGTTCTTATTGTAAAATTTTGTTATTTTAGATTTTACATTAATCTTTCTAAACAAACATCTTCTAATATCTCCATCACTTAAAGTACCCAATAATCTATTTTTATCATCAACAATTACTAAACACTTTACACCTGAGTCATTAAGTTTTTTTATAGCTTGATTAAAACTTATATTTTCACTTGTAGTAAAATTTTTGTTCATCTAATTAAGCGCATTCATTATTAAAAGTATTTTTTTATATGAGTTTTTAATTGCATTTTTTTTATAATAAAAGTTTTTTGTATGTTTTAAACTTGATTTGAATTTAGAGTTGAGAAGCATTTTCAAAGCCCTTTTTATATTTTCTTTTTTGTAATTAGAACTAATTATATTTTTTGAAAATACCCTGCCATTTTGTCTATTTCCAATATTTATCACACCTTTTTTAAAACTAGGAACCTCTAATATACCGCTAGATGAATTACCTACTACTCCTACTACATATTTTAAGATTGAGAAATAGTAATCTCGACCAAATGATTTTATATAGAAAGAATTTTTTCGTCTTTTAATAAATTTTTTTATCATTTTATCAATTATTTGACTTTCATGATCTGCATTGGGGGATGTAAAAATATAGTTAAAATCTTTGAAACTGTCTAAAGCTTTTAATAAATTAACAAAAACTTTTTCTGTTTTATATTTTTCATTTGTTAAGGAATGGAATGTAATTAAAAAAGTATTATTTTTAATTTTTATCTTGAATTTTTTTTCAATTTGCTCCTTTTGGAAACTTTTTATATTAGTTAGATTATCTACTGACAAGTGACCAAAGTTAAATACATTTTTTTTACTACCAATAAGATTAATAACTCTATTCTTTGATAAATTATTAGTAGTAAAATGATATTCAGACAATTGTGTTATTGCATTTCTAAATTTATCATCATAACTTCCAGTTGTAATATCACCACCACAAAAATGTGCTATTGGAATTTTAAAGATTGAAGCAACAAAAGAGGCAATAAGAATTTCATATCTATCTCCTAACAATAATACTAAATCTGGTTTTAAATATTTATATTTTTTTGAAATTTTGACTAAAAGATTTGAACAAAACTCTATAATATTTGTGGGGTTTTTGGTTTCAAAATTTATTTTTAATTTATGTAATTTTCTTTTTTCAATATTTATTTCACTTACTGTACTACCGAAATTTGATAATAGATGTGATCCTATAGCAATTATATTTATGTCAATTAACTTATTTATTCTAAGTTTATTTATTAAACTAGACATAATCCCAAAGTCTGCTCTGGAACTTGTTACAAAAACAATTTTTTTAACTTTTCTCATTAATTAATTCACCTTCTGCGTATGCTCTTATTGATTTTTTTCCAATGAGATTTTTAAGAAGATTGGGCTTCATACCAATCTGAGGTCTTTTTAAAATAAGGTTTTTATATGAAAAAAGTTCACCTACTTTTATATTCTTTTTAGCAAAAATTGATTTTCTAATAAATTTAAGATTTATTTTTTCTGATTTAGTTATTATTTTTTTTGAGCTTCCTAAAATTACTTTTAAATTTTTAACTTTATTAATTAGGTCTTTCAACTCGCTTGGTTCTAAACTGCTTCCATGATCAGGTCCATTCATTTTTTTATTTAATGTTATATGTCTCTCAATTATTGAGACTCCCATTATCGTAGCTAATAAAGATATCAAAATTCCTTCTGAGTGATCAGAGTAGCCTATTTGTAGTTTAAATTTTTTCTTTAAAGTTTCTATTACATTAAGATTTATTTCATTAATTTTTGCAGGATATGAAGAAGTACAATGAAGAATTGTGATATTCTTTTTTTTTAATTTATTTTTTGTCAATATTTTTATTGCTTGGTCTACATCCTTAAGGGAAGATCCACCAGTAGACAAAAAAACTTTAATATTAAATTTTGATAGGTATTCTAAAATATCAAAACTTTGAATTTCTCCAGAAGCAATTTTAATAGTTTTAAGTTTAAGTTCATTTATTAAAAATTTTGCACTATCTATATCAAATGGTGATGCCAAATATGGAATATTTTTTTTTTTACAGTATCTAAATAACAATGTGTGAAATTTTTGAGAAAATTCATATTTTTTTAAAAGTTTATGCTGATTTGAATTAGTTCTACTCCTCTGATATGGCGCACTTTGCGCTTTTTTTGCAACTAAAAGGTCTGTTTTATAAACTTGAAATTTAACATAATCTGCTCCAACTTTAACCGCTTCATCAATTAATCGCTTTGCAATTTTTATTGAACCATTATGATTTACACCTATTTCTGCAATAAATTTAGTCTTATTTATTTTCACTTTACAATTCTATTATTTCCAATGTTTTTTTTGATAATTGCCCCAGCACCAATAATACAATTTTTCCCTATTTTTACATTTTGGCAAATTATTGCACCTGATCCAATAAATGACCCTTCTCCTATTTCGCAGCTACCATTTATTCTTGCTCCTGTTGATATATGTACATGATTGTTGATTATAACATCATGTTCTATTAATGATTTTGTATTTATTATACAATTTTTACCAATTCTAGTATTGGTATTAATAATTGTGTCATGAAAAACTGCAGTTCCCTCATCTATTTCAGAATACTTTGAAACATAACTATTTTTTGATTTAATAATTGGAAGCACAAAACCATTTAATTTTAATAAATTAAAAAAATATTTTCTTTTATTTGCACTTTTTATTTGACCAACGCCAATTATGGCAATCTTATTTTTTTTAATTATTTTTATATCCTTTTCTAATAAATTAATTTGATAATTTAGTATATTTTTATTTAGTTCTTTCTTAAGACCTAAAACGTGACTAATTTTAAAACTTGTTGAAGTTTCAATTAGGTCTATACAAGATTTTGCATGTCCTCCTGCCCCAATTAAAATTATTTTTTTTTTCATAGAAAGGAACTGCTTGGTAAATTAATAACAGAATTAATCACATTGTTAGAATTTGTTAAGTCATGTTTTTGCGAATTTTTTAGATAATTTATTTTATGTAAAAGTTTCCATGCTGGTCGAGCAAATATTTTTTTTTTATGAGAATTTTTTAAGAAATGGTTAATTAAATTTTTATTGGGTTTGTTGAGTATCATAGTCTGAAGCCAATAGTTACTTTTACAATTTTTTGGCTCTTTCATAATATGGACAATTTCGTTAAATTTCATGAGTCTTTGGCTATATCTTAAGAACAATTCTCTTTTCTTTTTTAAAATATATTTTATATTTTCCATCTGAGCGCATCCGATTGCAGCATTAATATTTGATAGTTTGTAATTATAACCAAGTTCGTAGTAATCATATTGCCATGGATGGGGTTTTTTTGAAATTGAACTTAATTTTTTTGCTTTTAAATAAACTTTTTTAGAATTTGTCAAAATTGCTCCTCCATTGCCAGCAGAAATAGTTTTATTTCCATTAAAACTTATAACGCCAGTAGTACCAAAGGTACCAACATGATATCCATAATATTGACTTCCTATTGCTTCTGCAGCATCTTCAATTAATGAAATGTTATAATCTTTCGAAATCTTTACTAATTCCGATAATTCTGCAGGATGACCAAAGGTATGCAAAACAATTAGTGCTTTAATTCTTTTATTTGTTTTTTTATTTATTGTAAATTTATTGTGTTTATACGTATTGTTTTTTAAAAAAAATTTAAGTTTATCTATATCTATTGTTAATTTAATAGGGCTAATATCTGCAAATATTATTGATGAACCAACATATTTTATCACATTAGCTGCTGCTACATAATTAAAACTTGGTATTATTACCTCATCATTTTTCTCAACATCTGCAGTGAGTAAGGATATATGTAGACCACTAGTTCCATTAACTGTCGATACACAATATTTTGCATTGGTATAATTTAATAAAATTTTTTCAAATTTTTTTATGTATTTTCCAAATGAAGATATGGAGTTCTCCTCAAGACAATTTTTTACATACTTAAATTCGTTTCCAAAGATATGCGGTTCATGTAAATAAGTATCTTTCTTTCCTAATTCTTCATAAATATTATTTATTATTTCGTCAATTTTATTTTTTTTATTCTTACTAGTCATTTAATAATAACACTAAGTGTTATAAATATCTGTTTTATATTTCTTTAGGTTGCTCTCTTCACTAAACCATTTAATTGTTTTTTTTAAACCTTTTTCTAAACCATTTTTGCCTGAATATTTTGGATTCCATTTAAGTATATTTTTTGCTTTTTTATTATTACATAACAATCTTTGTACTTCACTTTTTTTTGGTCTATATCTTTCATTTGCTTTTTTAATTTGTATTTTTTTCTTTAATATTTGAGAAATTATCTGCTTAAGTTTATTTATACTTATTTCATATCCTGATCCTATATTAATTACTTCTCCAACTATTTTTTTGTTATTTAGTGCTAAGTAAAATGCATGCATAACATCCTCTACAAAATTAAAATCTCTCGAAGGACTCAATGAACCTAAAGTAATTTTATCTTTTTTTAATATCTGAGTGATTATTGTTGGTATAACCGCCCTACCAGATTGTCTTGGCCCAAATGTATTAAAAGGTCTTAAGATAGTCACAGGTAAGTCATATGATTTATAAAATGATAAAGCTAATTGATCTGCTGCAATCTTTGTAGCAGCATAAGGTGATTGAGCATTTAAAGGATGGCTTTCATCGATCGGAATTTTTTGAGCAGTTCCATAGACCTCACTTGTTGATGTTTGAATAAATTTTTTTACTTTATGTTTTACTGAGGCCTGTAAAAGATTCAAAGTACCATTAATATTAGTTTCAATATAAGAAGATACAGATTTGTATGAATGAGGTATAGAAATTAGTGATGCTAAATGGATAACATGAGTACATCCTGAAACCGTTTTATCTACAAATTCTGGATCTCTTATATCTCCAAAACAAATATTTAATTTTTTATGAGAATTATGACTTTCTAACCAGCCCCAATTATTAAAAGAATTGTACTGAACAAAACATTTTAACTTAATTTTTTTTTTTATAAAGTAATCAACTAGATTAGAGCCTATAAAGCCCTCTGCACCAGTGATTAATACTTTTTTTGTCATTTAATACTTTTTAGTATTTTAAAATAATTCGAATTGTAAATATTATATAGCTGAGTTATTCCTTTTGTTAAATCAAAAAGACTATTGTTACTCACTATTTTTTTAATTTTTTTATTAGATAAACTCATATCTTTTGGTCTTATAACTTTTGAATTTATTTCTTTTAAGTATAATTTTTTAAGTAGATTTTTGTTAAAATTAAATTTATTTAAGATTTTTTTTCCAAACTGATATTTTGTTAATCTTGTATTACCTGTAATGTTATAGATGCCACTGATCTTTTTTTGTAATAAAATATCAATAATTTGAATTAGTTGATTAATAAATATTGGTGAATAACATACATCATAAAATAAATTGACATCTCTATTAGACTTAAAATTATTAAATATTCTATCTAAAAGTGAATTACGAAACTTAGGTCCAAATCCAAAGAAATTTGTTCTTAAAATCAAAAACTTATTACAATTCTTTAAGATTCCTTTTTCCGCTAAAACTTTTGATTTTGCATAATTATTTAACGGTCTAACTTTATCGCTTTCTACGTAGAATTTTTTTCTTCCTGAAAATAAATGATCACTAGATATAAATGTATAATGAATTGATTGTTTCTTACATATTTTTGCAATGTCTATCGCAAGTTTTGTATTGATTTGAAAAGTCATATTTTTTAATTTTTCACATTTTTCAACATCAGATAGTGCAACACAATTTATTAAAAATTGAGGCTTAACTTTATTTAAATATTTTTCTATTTGTTCTTTTTTACTTAAGTTTAAATATTTTGTTTTAAGTTTTTTAATTTGAATTTTTTTTCTGTTTATTATTGGATAAATTTTATATTTATTTTTTAAAATCAAACATAAGTTTAATCCTAATAATCCTGATGAACCTAAAATTACGACTTTATTCAAAATATCTTCTTTATTAAATTAGTAGTGTAAAAAATTTCTTTTACTCCTGGAAAAAATTTATTTTTATTTTTAATTTTATCAATAATTTTTTGAGCTTGCATCATTAAACCATACTTAAAATTAATATCATCTGTTCTAGTTTTAAAAGTCATTTTTTTCTTTTTAGATTTATCTAAAATTTTTAACTGTTCTAAAGGTGTCATATCAAAAAAATAATTATCTGTACTTAAACTTAGGCCCCATGGCCCCGGTCGCTCCCAATGTGATGTAAAAATAACTATATCACCACTTGAAAATTTTAGTGTTTTTGCAAATGATTTAGAAAATTTAGTTTTTAATTTAAAAATAGTTTGTATATCTACTAATTTTCCTCTGGCAAAAATTCTTATAAAATCAACTAAATGTATAGAATTTGCATACATAAAATTTTCCAAAACTTTTTTTGGATAATTTTTATATTTAGTTTTAATATTTTGTTCATCATTTATACATATTACTCTTTTAGATTTGTCATTTTTTAACATTTTTAAGATTTTTTGTGTTGTTCCGTAGTAATTTCTATTTAAACCAAAATAAAATTGATTTTTGTTAATATATTTTTTTGTCAGAATTCTTGCCTCTTCAAAATTATACCCAAAAGGTTTTTCAACTAAACATTTCCAGGGATATTTAGATGCTTCTGTGCAAACTTTTTTTGTATTTTCAACAGAAACAGCAATTATTACAAGATCGGCCTTAGTCGATTCATATAATTTTTTTATTGAACTATAGAAAACTAAATCTTGATATTGAGATATAAATTTATGCGTT
>MDSV01116667.1_pt1 | contig 21801 bp, 20 predicted proteins | sample 810851 | NCBI WGS metagenome assembly MDSV01 (sample SAMN05326640, study PRJNA326480) | marine metagenome | isolation source: seawater | place: Atlantic Ocean: North East | collected 2012 | reverse complement strand
TGAGAATATTGACTCTAAAATCATTGAAGGGGCTGACTTTGTAAGCGCTCACAGAAGAAATGAGCGCACTTCAAATCTGTCATCCTTCATCGTCTCATTTGATACAGCCGAAAGATTTAAAATTCTTAGGGACTAAGTCTAGTGAAAATCGAATCTCTAGATTAGCTTTGCAATCCCATTGACTCCAATTGTGAATTACGAAAAAGCCCTCAAACACAAAGTATTTAAAGCCATAGGCAAAACTGCTGACGGGCGCGGGGAACGTGCTTTTGTCATCGGCGGATATGTTCGAGATTTAATTATTGAGAGACCTTCAAATGACATTGACATTGTGACGGAAGGCAAAGGAATTGACCTCGCAAAAGCTGTCGCAAAAGAACTCGGAATAAAGCATGTCAATGTCTTTAAGACATACGGTACCGCAATGTTTAACTGCGGAGACCTAGAAATAGAATTTGTCGGTGCGCGAAAAGAATCGTACTCAAGAGAAAGTCGGAAACCTGTCGTTGAAGATGGCACACTTGAAGACGACCAAAACCGACGTGACTTCACGATTAATGCAATGGCAATCTCCTTAAATTCAAAAAACTACGGAGAACTCATTGATCCATTTAACGGATTAAGAGACATAGACCTCGGCGTGATTCGCACGCCATTGGACCCTGATATCACGTTCAGTGACGACCCCCTCAGAATGATGAGAGCGGTACGTTTTGCCACCCAGTTGGAATTTACAATCGTTCCTGAAAGCCTAGAAGCACTGAAGCGAAATGCGGAACGTCTGGACATTATCTCTATGGAGAGAATCCATACAGAGCTCAATAAAATAATTCTCACAAAAAAACCGGGGAAAGGTTTTAAAATTCTTGCAAACACTGGCTTATTGGCGCGGTTCTTTCCGGAAATGGTAGCCTTGCAGGGGGCAGAAAAACGAAATGGAATAGGTCACAAAGACAACTTTTTTCACACACTGCAAGTTCTCGAAAACGTATGTGCCAAGAGTGATGATTTATGGCTCCGTTGGTCAGCAATACTCCATGATATCGCCAAACCACCTACAAAGCGTTTCGACAAAAAGAGCGGATGGACTTTCCACGGACATGAAGATAAAGGCGCCAGAATGGTGCCAGTTATTTTCTCTCGCCTAAAGCTACCCATGGATGCAAAGATGAAGTTTGTCCAAAAGCTCGTCCTGTTGCATCTACGTCCCATAGCACTCACAAAGGAAATCGTGACAGATAGCGCAATTCGCAGGCTTCTAAACGAAGCCGGAGACGACATTGATGCACTAATGATTCTTTGCAGGGCAGACATCACGTCGAAAAATGAAGCCAAAGTCTCTAGATATCTTAAAAACTATGACATTGTCGTCGATAAACTCAAGGAAGTAGAAGACAATGATTCGGTGCGAAATTTCCAACCACCCGTCACAGGTGAGATGATCATGAAAACCTTCGGAATATCTCCTTCGCGTCCAATCGGAGATATCAAAAAAGCCATCAAAGAAGCGATACTAGATGGAGACATCAAAAACGATCCAGATGAAGCCTTTGAACTCATGCTCAAACTCGGTGCTGAGATGGGACTTAAAAGGATTTCATGACTAACCTTTCCAGCTGTCACGCAATGTTGAAGCTCTGTTGTATACACCTTTCACCTTTGTGTCTGGCGTGAAGTATCCCAGGCGCGTAAACTGATAGGTCGTTCCTGGTTTTGCATTTTTGAGAGAAGGTTCCAGTTTGCAATTGGTTAACACTTGAATCGACTCGGGATTGAGGAACTCAATATAAGACTTTTCTTTGTGACCATCGGGGTTGGGGTCAGCGAACAATCGATCATAAAGACGAACTTCTGCATCGATCGCGTGGCTGGATTCAACCCAGTGCAGCGTGCCTTTAGCCTTGATTCCACTGGTATCTGAGCCTGATTTTGAATTTTCAAAATAGTTCACATGGACTTCAGTGACTTGTCCTAAATCGTCACACACATGGTCGGCATACTCAACTTTATACGCACTTTTTAATCGAACGACTTTGCCTGGAGCAAGTCGAAACCACTTGCGGTTTGCCTCAATTTTAAAATCCTCAGCTTCTATAAAGAGCTCCCGTCCAAATGGAAGTTCTCTTGTTCCCGAATCAGGATCCTCGGGATTGTTTTCAGAGGGCAACATCTCAATTTGACCTTCAGGATAGTTCAGAATGACAAGCTTAATTGGATTAAGAACTGCCATCACACGAGGAGCAACCCGGTTGAGGTCGTCACGAAGCGCCCATTCCAAAAGACTAACATCGATAATATTTTCTCGTTTGGCAACGCCTACTCTGTCTATAAACTCACGAATACTTGCAGGCGTATAACCTCGTCTTCTCAATCCACTGATTGTGGGCATTCTCGGGTCATCCCAACCATCTACATAGCCTTGCTCAACGAGGGTGAGTAGTTTACGCTTAGACATAACTGTATAGTTGAGGTTAAGACGGGCAAATTCAGTTTGGGACGAAGGGAATATGTCAAGATTCTTAATATACCAATCGTATAATGGCCTGTGTACTTCGAACTCAAGCGTACACAAACTGTGCGTAATGCCTTCAATACTGTCTGACTGGCCGTGCGCAAAGTCGTACATAGGGTAAATACACCAATCGTCTCCAGTTCGGTGATGGGTGGCAAACATGATGCGATACATGAGGGGGTCACGCATGTGCATATTGTCGTTTGCCATGTCAATTTTTGCACGTAAAACACGAGAACCTGCAACAAACTCACCTGCTTTCATGCGTTCGAAAAGATCGCGATTCTCTGCTGGACTGCGATCTCTATATGGGCTCTGTTTTCCTGGTTCTGTGGGGGTGCCTTTTTGTTCTGCTATTTGCTCAGAAGTTTGATCATCAACATACGCTTTTCCATCGTCTATAAGCTTAAGAGCTAAAGCGAATAATTCATTGAAGTAATCACTCGTAAAATACTCTCCTCCATTAGGTTCAAACCCTAACCAATTTAAATCTTCCCGTATGGCATCCACGTATTCAACCTCTTCCTTTATGGGATTTGTATCGTCAAATCTAAGATTTGTCAACCCACCATATTCTTTCGCCAATCCAAAACCAATACAGATTGCTTTTGCATGTCCAATATGGAGGTATCCATTAGGCTCTGGGGGGAAACGCGTATGTACCACTCCCCCATTTTTACCAGCAGCTAGATCAGCATCAATCATTTGCTGAATAAAGTGTCTACTTTTGTTTTCTGACATGGTGCAAAAATACATTGAGACTGTCCGCCAATAGCATGGATTATCACACCTTATCTTTGTAACAGTAAATGAAGCACAAGATTAATATAAACCAAGGAACAAACTTCTCAGTTGAGACTGAAGAAGAAGTCTTGGTGGAGGTAAATATTGATGACGTATGGAAACTTGTCGTGTACAACGACAACCACAATACGTTTGACCACGTGATCGAATGCTTGGTGTCCAGTTGCGGACATGAACCCCTCCAGGCCGAGCAATGTGCGATGATCATTCATTACAAAGGCAGATGCATCGTAAAAAATGGGGCTTTTAGCAATTTAGAGCCCATGTGTACGTCTCTCTTAGAAGCGGACATCACAGCTGCCGTAGAACCATAAAAACATGTGCAATGAGGTTCTATTTTCTTCTTCTTTCTTTCATCCCTTTTTGTATAAAGGCACAAATATTTACAAACAGTGCGCCTATGTGGGGAATCATCCAATATGATTGGGATGGGATTTATGGATCAGGGGTGTCCACTGTAGATTGGAATATGGATGGATGGGATGATTTGACATTCGGCAATTCATCTGGCGGATTAAGAACCTTCATCAACAATCAAGGAAATGGATTTACATCTATTCATTTACCTATTATTCAGCAAACAGAATCAAAGTCAATCATGTGGGTTGACATTGATAATGATGGGGATTTGGACTTTTACTACTCCGATGCAGATGGAAGGGTAGAAATCATTGAAAACATTCACAACTCCTCATTTGTCAATGTGACTTACATGACAAACATACCGCAAGTTAATATTGCTACAGAAGGCAGTTCTTGGGGTGATTATGACAATGATGGAGACCTTGATCTTTACATCTGTAGATATTATGAAAGTTCTGAGAACTTGAGTGCAGAATACAGAAATGTATTAATGAGAAACGAGGGTAATTTTCAATTTACCGATGTCACAACACTTTCTTCCACAGGAATTTATACGCGCGCTTCCTTTCAATCAGTCTGGTATGACTGGGACCGAGATGGTTTTCAAGATTTATTCGTCATCAACGATAAAGATGGTGCAAACACATTGTTTCACAATTTACAAAACGGACAATTTGAGGAAATAGCAAGTCAAGTGGGCTTAGACATTTCTATGGATGCCATGTCAGCTTCATTGGGAGATTATAATTCAGATGGAATCACCGACATATACATCTCTGACTCAGGAATTGGTACAAATCCTCAAGGGGCCAAGCTGTTTCGCGGCACCCAATCAGGCGTTTACATTGAAGAATCTGAACTACTTGGGGTTAATCTCATCGAATTTTGTTGGGCTGCGCTTTGGATGGATATCGATAACGACACAGATTTAGACATCTTCATCTCGGAACACGACCCCCTAAATCCCTTCCAAGAAAATTTTCTTTTTGAAAACTCCGAAGCAGGATCAAATGCGCAATTGGGGTTTAATCTCGTCAGCACAGATGTCTATTATACCGACCTTCTGAACTCCCATACCTTAGCAAGTGGGGATTTTGACAGAAATGGATGGATCGATTTTGTCGTTCACAACATCGGCAACCACAAGGCTAGAATTTGGATGAACGCCGGATTTACGGATGAACCCGCAAATTACACCCAAATCGGCCTCACAGGTTTGGTTTCAAACACAACTGGAGTAGGATCTTGGATTAATGTGTATGCAGGTGGAGTCACACAGTCAAGAAGCACACATTGTGGAGAGAATTACCTGGGGCAAGAGGGTCTTTACGAGCATTTTGGACTTGGAGAAACCTCATATGTCGATTCTCTAAAAATTGAATGGCCCAGTGGGGTTACAGATAAATATTTCGATTTAAACATTGGAAATGACGGTGACCCTAGACTGCTATACACAGAAGGTGCTTCAGCGTGCGCTCAAGTATCAGATATTATACTTTGTGGGGATGAAACAGTGACCGTTTCGGCAACACCCTTTTGGGAGAGCGCAGAAGTTGTTTGGTCGTATCAAGAAATAGACCCTCAAGATATGGGCTTTGATTCACCTCAAGCCTTGGAGATTCTGCTGTCAGAATCAGCAGAAATGACCCTAACAAATACTGGGTTTTACAAATACACAGTATCTCATCAGGGAACGTTTCTTTGTGCAAGTTCATTTCATATTTTAAATGAATTGACTGGCGACTTAACAGGAGACGGTGTGATTGGTAGCTCCGATATATTGGTGTTAATTTCTGAATTTGGTTGCCTTTCAAATTGCGGTGTAGATTTTAACACAAATGGATCTACAGATATATACGATTTGTTATTCTTATTGGCACTATTCGGAGAAAGCTGTTGAGTGCCCCAAAGAGGTTAAGCGTTCTTAATTGCCGTCGTTGTAGCACCGGGATTTTCAGCCCTGAAAATAGCGGAACCCGCCACGAGGACATCGGCACCCGCTTCTACAAGGGCTGAGGCGTTCGAGGTGGTCACTCCCCCATCAATTTCAATGTGAAAATTTGCGCCTACAGCGTCACCCATTTTTCGAAGTTTGCGAACTTTTTCATAGGTACGATCGATGAATGATTGACCTCCAAATCCTGGGTTCACACTCATCAGACACACAAGGTCAAAATCATGTAACAACTCACTTAAAGATTCAACAGGCGTGTGCGGATTGAGGGCAACACCAGCTTTCATACCCAGCGCACGAATCGCCGCCAGCGTTCTGTGGAGGTGGTCACAAGCTTCAATATGGACCGTCAAAATATCTGCGCCTAGATTTGAAAAATCCTCCAGATACCGATCTGGATCTATAATCATCAGATGAACATCCAGGGGTTTGTTCGCATGCTTCGCTATCGCCTTAATAACTGGCATTCCGAAGCTAATATTCGGAACGAAAACGCCATCCATGACATCGATATGGAACCAATCTGCGTCGCTTGAGTTGACAAATTCTATGTCGCGCTGAAGATTTGCAAAATCGGCAGCAAGTAGTGATGGAGAAACGAGATGGGCCATATGTATTATTTCAATTTATATGGTGCAAAGGTCGTAAGGTTTTCTTTCCTTTACATTATGCTTTCCAAGGATTATAAAAAAGATATCTTCATTGTAGGCCTTACGGGTGGAATAGGTTCCGGGAAATCAACTGTAGCAAGGGTTTTTCAAGCATTTGGCGTCCCTAGATTTGAGGCTGACAAAGCTGCGCATCAGATTTATGCAAATGACTCAAATGTAAGAAAAGCGGTCATTGAACGATTCGGAGAGTCAGTCGCAATTACAAATAAGCAAGGAGAATCAGTTGATCTTAACCGAAAAGAACTTGGCAAATTGGCGTTCAACGAAGATGGTGGGATAGAATTCCTGAACAAACTTGTTCACCCAGCTGTGAGGGAAGCATTTAAAGTTTGGTTATCGGAATTGCCGAGCACGACCACTTATGTATTAAGAGAGTCGGCGATACTGTTTGAAAGTGGCAGCGACAAAGGGTGTGATGTAGTACTTACGGTATCTACGGACAAAGAAGAAAGAATGAACAGAGTGCTTCAGCGAGATGGTGGGGAGAAATCAGAATCCCGAGAAATCATCTTGGGCAAGTTCAACGCCCAACTTTCAGAGCAAAAACGTCTTGAATTTTCTGATTTTGTGATCCATAACAACGATGAAGATCGAATTTTACCACAAGTTGAAAAACTTCACGCACTTTGGTCTAAAACCTCTTAACTTCATCACATGATATATGATCCCTGGCACCTTTGGGCGATTGCCGCCCTCATTCTCTTAATTGGAGAAATTTTCATACCTGGAATGATCCTTGGATGCCTCGCTGCAGGTGCCCTTGGAGGCATGGCTGGAGATTTATTCGGGTTGGCTTGGGAAGGCCAAACCATCGCCGCTTCAGTCACGACCATTTTGTCTTTTATTTTCCTTCGTCCCTTTGCCATGAAACATCTGTTTCATGGGGAAGGTTTAAAAACAGGTGTAGATGCCTTGATTGGAAAGACCGCTAGCGTGACGACAGACTTCAATTCAAAAAGTGGATTTGGCAGATGTGCGATTGATGGAGACGATTGGAAAGCAAAACAAGAATCAAAAGAAACGACTCTTCGGAAAGGCGATACCGTCAAAATCGTTGCTGTCAACAGTAATATTTTAATCGTAAAAAAACCATAATATACCCACCATGGAAATCACAAGCATTATTTCAACTTTCATTCTCATTTTTGCTGCGCTTATTGTCATCAAAGGAATTCGAATCGTCAAGCAAAGCGAGTCAATGATTATAGAACGACTCGGCAAATACAGCAGCACGCTAAATGCGGGAATAAATATAATTATTCCCATTATCGACAAACCGCGAATAGTACAATGGAGATATGCGGTTGAAGATGGGCAAGGAAGAAGATATGTAACCTATAAAAGCCGAGAACGAATAGATTTGAGAGAAACGGTCTTTGACTTTCCGAAACAAAGTGTAATTACAAAAGACAATGTCGTCACAGAAATTAATGCACTGATTTACTTCCAAATCGTAGATCCCGTGAAATCTGTGTATGAGATTAACAACCTGCCAAATGCGATTGAAAAGCTCACTCAGACAACCCTAAGAAATGTCATCGGAGAACTTGAACTGGATGATTGTCTTGCATCGCGTGACACGATCAACAATAAGCTTAGAATCATACTGGATGACGCGACAAACAAGTGGGGCGTCAAAGTAAACCGGGTTGAACTTCAAGACATTAACCCTCCTCAAGACATCAAAGAGGCCATGGAGAAGCAAATGAGAGCTGAGAGAAATCGAAGGGCGCAAATCATCGAAGCTGAGGGAACAAAAAAGGCGATAGTACTGAATGCTGAGGGAGAAAAAGAAGCCGCAATTAACAAAGCAGAGGGAAGCAAACAAGCAAAAATACTTTATGCCGAAGGTGAAGCAACAGCACGTATTAAAGTTGCAGAAGCAGAAGCACAAGCCATTCAGAAAGTTGGGGAAGCCGTGCTTAAAACCAAAGCGGATCCAGCGCAATACCTTATCTCTATAAAATATATTGACACACTAGAACAGATCCTTCGTGAGGGGGGTGCTGGACAGAAAACTGTATTTATGCCGTATGAAGCATCTGGACTGATGAGCTCAGTGGGTGGCTTAAAGGAATTGTTGGAAAACAAATAATCATCACTTAATGATCCCGGGCAACCTAAAAGAAAGAAAATCACGGTTAAAAGCGTTGTGGTCTTCTGTGGAGCAACACGAGCAAGAGATTCTTGATGCGCTCTACACGGACCTTGAAAAACCTGAGGCAGAAGCCCTACTACATGAGATCTATCCACTCAAAAAAGAAATACAATACGCTTTAAAAAACCTTAGATCATGGATGGAAAAAAGGCGTGTCCCTACCCCGCTATCGATGATTGGCACACGACATTTTGTATTGGCTGAGCCCAAAGGGAAAGTGCTGATTATCTCTCCCTGGAACTTTCCTGTCTTGCTGACTTTACGTCCTCTCGTGGGTGCTCTCGCAGCAGGAAACAGCATCATTGTGAAGCCCTCTGAACATACGCCACATGCTTCAAAAGTGCTCAAGAAGTTACTCAACTCAGCATTCTCTGAAGACATTGTCAAAGTAGTACTTGGGGGTCCTGAAGTGGCCGCTGGTCTTACAGCATCACCATTTAATCACATGTGCTTTACAGGAGGAACAAGTATAGGCAGAAAGGTCATGGAGGCAGCAACAAAACAACTTTGCTCCGTCACATTAGAATTGGGAGGAAAAAGCCCGGTGATTGTAGACAAAACAGCAAATATGAAAAATGCTGCCATGAAGATTGCATGGGGAAAATTCATCAATTCAGGCCAAGTATGTATCGCTCCAGATCATATGCTCGTTGAAAAAAGCATTGAAAAAGAGTTGGTAAAGAAGATCCTAGATAGGGTTACCGTCATGTTTGGAGAACACCCTATTGAAAGTGAAGATCTAGGAAAGATTATAAACCAACATCACTACGCGAGAATATTAAACCTGATCAATGACGCCGTTAAAATGGGGGCGAAACTTCATCTACCTGGGGATGTACTGGAGTGCGGTGCGGAGAAACAAAAAATTTCACCTTGTATTTTAACAGACTGCACAAACGATATGGCCATCATGCAAGAAGAGATTTTCGGTCCTGTGCTGCCCGTAATGTCTTGGTCACAAAAAGAAGAGGCAATAGAGATTGTTGCAAAAAACCCACATCCACTCGCGCTTTATATATTTAGTTCTAGTAACAAAAACACAAATTGGTTCATTGCAAATACAAAGGCTGGAAGCACAGCTGTAAACGAAGTTGTGATCCAAGTCGCAAATTGCGAATTGCCTTTTGGGGGAATTCAAACCAGTGGCATAGGACGCACTTCGGGCAAGTATAGCTTTGATGAATTCTCAAATCTCAGGAGTTTTGTCGTCCAAACATCACGTTTTATGGCACTACCTCTTACCTTTCCACCCTTTAAAGGTCGAGGTTTGACAGTCTCTAGATTGATAAGAAAATGGCTGTAACCCTCATATTAGTTAATAACATTAGATGCTCGTTCAAACACATTTCCCCAGACAACTCTCAAGAATAAGGTACGATCAGTATCTTGCCTCTGGATGGTTTAGAGGCGCTGTGATGCTCTATAAAATGGATTTGCTATGCCTTGACAATGACCTTTATTCTGTCGTAAATATCCGTTTAAATTTAGAGAAGTTTTGTTTCAGAAAAGGGCAACGAAAATTGATTCGTAAAGCAGGAAATAAATTTAAAATATGCTACGGAATCGCCAGCACTAATGAAGAAAAGGAGGCCCTTTACGCCTCACATAAACATCGTTTTAAAGGCTTTATTCACGGAACGCTTCAAGAGTATTTAAATGCTGGCTTTCAAAGCACAGTCTTTGACACTCGTGAAGTCTGCATCTATGACGGCGAGAAGTTAATTGCTGTGAGTTATTTCGATTTGGGAGACAACAGCATGGCGAGTTTGCTAGGGCTATATGATGAACAATACGCAGAATGGAGTCTTGGAAAGTTGACGATGTTAAAAGAAATAGAGTATGGTTTGGCCTCAGAAATAAAGTGGTTCTATCCTGGTTATATCCTAGATAAAGATTCGTCATTCGACTACAAGCTGAAGCTAGGCAACATGGAGTATTATACGCCTGCAAAACGCTGGGCAAAAATTGAAAAATTCAACCCTGACAAGACAATTGGACATGATGTTCGATCGTCTACGCAAAAGCTAATTCACGCGTTGAAAAAAGAAAATATTCCGCATAAGCCTTGGCTGTACCCTTACTTTAGCATGGGGTATATGGGCCCCTGGAATGCCTACTTCATGCGATCACCAGCGCCCATCGAATTGGGCCATGATTTGGGAGGAATGATGGTTACTGCCTACTCAACTGAAGAAAAAGCGTATTCTCTTTTTAGAATCCACCCTTGTCCTGATGGCCCTCAGTTTTTAAATTTAGAAGCCTCTAAGGAGTTTTCAAATTCAGAAGAATACCTCAATCACCTATATCAAATTGGAGATGTTATTTTAGAACACGGAACAATTGAAGTGCTTTTAGACCAAATAAAAATCTGGCTTAAAAAGCCAAACTACTTGCCACCTGCATGAAATTAATAAGTTGGAATGTCAATGGCATCAGAGCCATTGTAAAAAAAGATTTTGACAGCATCATGTCAAACTTAAATGTTGATGTGATCGGCTTACAAGAAACGAAAGCTCAGGATGATCAAGTGAGGGAAGCACTCTTCGGACTTCCATCCCTTGAAGGATATGACCTATTTAGTTCATCTGCAATTAAGAAAGGGTATTCTGGAACTGCAATTATCACACGCGTAAAACCCTTAAACGTCCAAGCAGGAATAGGGATTCCTGAACTCGATACTGAAGGACGAGTTCTACATGCGGAATTTGAAGACTTCCACTTTGTAACAGTATACACACCCAATTCATCCTCTGGTTTAAAGAGACTCCCATTTAGAGAAACATGGGACCTTGCATTTAGAGATTTCCTCAAAAAACTTGACGCTGACAAGCCGGTCATTTGTTGTGGAGACCTCAACGTGGCACATCAACCTATCGACCTTGCGAGACCTGCCCCCAACTACAACAAAACACCTGGCTACACACAAAAGGAAATCGATGGAATGACCTGTCATATTCAAGCTGGATTTACTGATACGTGGCGTAACAACAACCCCAACAAAACCAAGTACAGTTGGTGGAGCTATCGTGGTGGTGCGAGAGAAAAAAATGTAGGTTGGCGTCTAGATTACATGCTCGCTAGCAACAGGATTGTCTCTGACATCTCAGAGACGTTTATATTAAATGATGTCATGGGCTCTGATCACTGTCCGGTAGGACTCGATTTCATTCCGAGCACAAAATCTAAGTAAACACAAACAAAATCAACTGAAAACCCACTTGTAATCATATGCTTCTTTGCGTAAAAAACAAATGAAGCATCATGTATTACTTTCTTTCGCATTCGTCCTTTTATTCCAGTTGGTATTTTGCCAAAGTAATTATTCTCAATGTCCAAATGACATTAATGGGAATGGTCTTGTTGATGGAGAAGATCTGTTAGAATTATTATCCACCTATGGAATGTCATGTGATGGTTTCCCTGCATATGAACCTTCAATATCTGAAATACATTACAATCCATCAACGCAGCAAGGAACAGATGCCGAATGGGAATTTATTGAATTGTACAATCCGCATCCTTTTGGCATAGACCTTAGTTCATGGCGTTTGGCCGACGCTCTAAACGCACTTGTTCCATCAAACACTTGGCTTAATGCAGGAGAATACATTGTTTTTGCAAATGACACCGCTTCTTTTTCTAAAACGACTCCCCCATTTACTGTTATCATTCCTTTTTCAAGCAGTTCAGGTTTGCACAACAGCGGAGAAACCATCAGACTCTTAAGATCAGATGGTTCGGAATCAGACAAAGTGAGCTACAGCGACTATGGTGAATGGCCCACTGAACCTGATGGCGGAGGGCCATCATTAGAATGGCGTGGCATAAACTACGACAACGTCTTACCAAGCTCATGGATGCCATCAAATGCTTTGGGCGGGAGTCCGGGATCAGCAAACAGTACGTGGGCTGATTAAGCAAATAGATGTTGCCCTTCAGTTTGGCGCATGGGAATCCACTATAGCCTGAAGTTTATCTAGGGACATGTGGGCCAGATCTTTGACGTTTGCATGCGCATTCTTAAGTGACCCTTCCGCACTTATTCCTAGGGCAAAAAACCCACCACTTCGCGCAGCCTCAATACCTGACTCAGCATCTTCGAATACAACACAAGCCGAAGGAGTTAAACCAAGCAATTTAGAAGCTTTAATAAAGACCTCGGGATCGGGCTTGGACAACATCAGATTGTTCCCATCTACAATACCGTCAAACAAGTTTAAAATACCTATACTTTTCAATATTGAAGACGCATTTTTACTCGACGAACACAAACATAATCCCACCCCCTTTTGGCGCAATTCTAAGATCAATTCTTTCACACCTGGGCGTATGTCACCGGGTCCAAGTGAATCAATAATTTTAAGATACAATTGGTTTTTCTTCTCCATAAGTTCAATCTTTGTTTTTGAACTTACTTCCAAATTACCTGACCTTAAAATACACTCCAAACGATCTAAGCGTGACCGACCTTTTAAAGCGTTGTTGTCTACTTCTGTAAAGGGTATCGCCAACTCATCAGCAAGAGATTTCCATGCGATATAATGATGTTTGGCCGTATCAACTATAACACCATCCATGTCAAATAAACACCCTAAAATCTTCATTTTAGGATACACTCAAGATGATATTTGGCGAGCCCCTCGATGGGTTTTTTAATAAGATTACCCACTTTAATACCTCTCGCTTCACATGCAATGACCAACTGATCTTGGAAATGGTATGCCACACTGCCTATAAAATGTACAGGAACATTCTTATAATTCTTGTAACATGCAACATGTGCGTCTAAAAATGCACCAAAACCTTCCTGCAACCAGCCTTTTACAGCTTCTGAGTCTTTATGCTTCGCAATAAATTTCATAAAGCTTGCAAGAAAGACATTCGGGTTCGGTTCAGTATACGTCTTTCTTGTGACATCTGTCACGGAGAGATTAAATACAGAAACGAAATCATCGTGAATTTCATTAGGCAGTTGCTTGTAAAAGAACGCTTGTAACAAACGTTTCCCGAACCAGCTTCCACTTCCCTCATCACCCAATATATAAGCCAAAGATGGCACCTCCTCGAAGACTTCATTACCATCAAAATAACATGAATTTGAACCCGTACCTAAGATACAAGTTATCGCAGAAGTTCCAGACCAAGTTGAAAAAGCGGCTCCTTCAAGATCATGCCCTACAGTTATGTCTGCGGCTGGCATTACATTTTGCAAACCCTTTTCAATGATAGAGCACATCTCAGGCGAACTCGACCCTGCGCCATAGAAGTACACTCGCGACACGTTGGGTGCCAAACTTTGCATATCAGAATTCTTTTTGAGCTCTGTCTCAACAATCTCCGATGAATGGAAATAAGGATTGAAGCCCATTGTGCTGAACTGTCTTATCTCATTCCCTGATTCATCGATGGCGAGCCAATCGCTTTTTGTAGAACCACTATCTGCTATTAAAATAATCATGGAGGAATAATTAAAGTCGATCTGCTAGATCGACAACTCTACTTGCATAACCAAATTCATTGTCATACCAACCAAAAATTTTCACGTTGGTTTTTGAAACTTTGGTCAGTCCAGAATCAAAGATACAACTATGTGCATCTCCAACTATGTCTGCACTTACGATAGGGTCTTCACAATATTGCATGACCCCTTTTAATGGACCCTCTGCAGCTTTTTTCATGACTGCATTTACTTCTTCCACAGTCACATTTTGACTCAATTCAGCGGTGAGGTCAGTAATTGAACCTGTGAGTGTTGGAACGCGAATTGCAAGTCCGTCTAACCTTCCTTTCAGTTCGGGAAGAACCAGACCGACTGCAGCGGCTGCTCCTGTGGATGTTGGAATCATACTCACACCTGCAGCACGTGACCTTCTAAGGTCAGAATGCGGCGCATCTTGTAGCATTTGGTCGGATGTGTATGCATGAATGGTGGTAATGAAACCACTTTCTAAACCAAACTCATCATTTAACACTTTGACCATCGGGGCAAGACAATTTGTAGTGCAAGAAGCATTACTGACAATTTGTTCAGAACCATCTAAAATCTCATCGTTGACACCCATGACAATCGTCTTTAAATCGCCTGAACCTGGCGCAGAAATAATCACCTTTTTCGCACCTGCCTCGATGTGAGAATACGCAGAGTCGTAGCTCCTAAAAACACCGGTAGACTCAACCACCACGTCGATATTCATTGCGCCCCATGGCAAATTTGCGGGGTTACGTTCAGTCAGCACCTTAATAACAGAACCGTTGACAACAATGTCCGAGCCGTCGACAGTGACTTCACCATCAAATCTACCTTGAGCGCTGTCATACTTTAATAGGTGAGCCAACGTTTCAACATCTGTTAAATCATTAATACTTACCACTTCCATATCATCACGCTCTTGTATTATTCTAAATACAAGACGACCTATCCGACCGAAACCATTAATTGCTATTTGTTTTTTTGACATGACGCCTGTTTCATTTGTGTTTAAAAGAGATTGACAAAGACAAGATTATATAGACAGAATACTGGCTATTCTTACTTCGTCCTTTAATGTGTCAATTTTATTTGCGATTGCATTTTCAAAAGGAGTATGAACCAAACGGTCATTAACGACACCGACCATGACATTAACAGCTCCGCTCAGGAGTGACTCTACTGCTTCAACACCTAATCGAGAAGCGAGCACTCTGTCTGAGCAAGAGGGGCTCCCACCGCGTTGTAAATGACCGAGCACTGTAATTCTAATATCGTACTGATCTGTGCGCTGCTTAACTTCTTGCGCCAACATATACGCACCTCCCGATGGGTTTCCTTCAGCAACGATAACGATAGAGCTTGATTTCTTGCTTTTTTGGCCTTCAGCCAAAACTTGCACCAACCCATCTACAGTGATCTTTGTTTCAGGAGTCATTACAGCTATTGCGCCTGTCGCAATTCCAGTACGTAGGGCAATAAAACCATTGTGGCGACCCATGACTTCGACGAAAAAAAGGCGATTGTGACTGTCTGCTGTGTCCCTTATTTTATCAACTGCTTCAACGACATTGTTTGTCGCTGTGTCAAAACCGATCGTGTTGTCAGTGCCGTCTAAATCATTATCGATTGTACCAGGCAACCCAACAATTGGAAATTTAAACTCATTGTAAAATTTCAATGCGCCTGTGAAAGTTCCATTACCACCAACTACCACCAGACCATCAATTTTATTTTTCTGAAGGTTCTCATATGCTTTTTTCCTTCCTTCGACCGTGTGAAAGGCCTCACATCTTGCTGATTTAAGAATGGTGCCTCCTCTTCCAAGGATTTTTGCCACCGAACGAACATTGAGCCTCTTGAAATCTCCGTCTACTAAACCTTGATATCCTTGAAACACACCAATGACTTCTATGTTGTGAAAAACAGCAGATCGAACTACAGCACGTATTGCTGCATTCATCCCTGGCGAGTCACCTCCTGATGTAAGTACTGCGATTTTCTTCATCTTATAATCATCATAATTCAATCTGCAAATTAACAACAACTTTCAACTTTGATAACAACAAAACGCATATTAGTGTAACAATGACACTTTCTCGTGTATATTTCGACTATGGGATTAACAAAACAAATGGACGTCAGTGTCGATTGCGTGGTATTTGGATATGATGGTGAGGTTTTAAAAGTTCTATTAATAGAACAAAAAACGCAAGACGGAGGCGCGCTAAGGGAAAAGCATCTCCAGATGGCTTTGCCAGGAGACTTGATTCAATCTGAGGAAACCCTCAATGATTGTGCAGCAAGAGTGATGCTCGAGCTTACAAGCATAGAAAACATTTTTCTAAAACAATTCCACAGCTTCGGCGACCCCAATAGAGTTCGGGAGGACAAAGATCAAGAATGGCTTAAAACCTATAGAGAATTCCCAAACAAAAGGGTCATAACAATTGCCTACTACGCGCTTGTATCGTTATATGATTACACACCATCGCCATCTTCATTTGCAGGAAAAACACAGTGGATGAAACTTGAAGAAGTCCCTGAACTTGCGTTCGATCACAATCATATACTAGACTTTGCGCTACAAACTTTGAAAGAACAACTAGAACCACATCACATTGGATTTAAACTGCTTCCGAAAAAATTCACATTAAGCCAGCTCCAACACTTACACGAGCTTGTTTTAGATAAAAAACTGGACAAACGCAATTTCAGAAAAAACGTCAAGCGTATGGAGCATGTCGTCCCTCTAGATGAAAAACAGAAAGGTGTGCTTCACAAACCTGCACAGCTGTTTGCTTTTAACCCCGAAGCTTTAAATTAAGGGGAAACTGTCATTGAAACTGAGAGTTCACCATCTGACTTCCCTTTAACTTCGTAAAAGAATTTACGTGTCATAAAGATTGATGAACAAAAGCTAAAACCTACCTGTTTTAAATCAATAGTCATGTAAATTGCAGGAGAATTGAAACGCTCACAGATTTTTATTTTCATGATGAATACCTACACTTTTCGCAAACTGTTTGTTTGCATTGCACTCTTTGCAACCGCTTCATTGTCTTACCAATCGATAGCTCAAGACACTTGGGATATTGAAGGAACGATCCTTACTGAATACGATTTGGTCACAGGCCTTCAAGTACCATGGGAGATCTTGTGGGGACCGGACGATATGATTTGGGCCACAACACGACCTGGAGATGTCATGAGAATAGACCCTGAAACAGGATCGTACACAAATGTGCTCAACTTAAATGTTTATGGAGGAAATGGATCTGAGGCTGGATTGTTAGGAATGGCCATGCATCCAGATTGGGATACGAATCCGAAGGTATATCTTGTATACAATTCAGGAACAAGCGGATGGAATGCCACTGAGAAATTAAGTGTGTTTGATTGGAACGGTGTTGCTTTAGTTAACGAAGAAGTGCTTTTAACCGTTGATGGTGGTGGGATTCACAATGGATCTAGATTGTTGGTCTTACCTGACAACACGCTTCTTATGACGACTGGAGACGCTGGAGATGGAGGCGCTTCATCTCAGAATCTAAATTCAAACAACGGCAAGATGCTCAGGTTAAATCTTGATGGATCTGTACCTGCTGACAACCCTTGGCCTGGCAGTTATGTGTATAGCTGGGGGCACAGAAACAGCCAAGGCCTTTGCTTGGGACCTGATGGGACGATTTACAGCTCAGAGCACGGGCAGAGCAACTGGGATGAATTTAACATCATTGAGGCCGGCAGGAATTATGGATGGCCAGAGGTTGAAGGCGCCTGCGGTGGTGCAGCGGAAAATGCCTTTTGTGAAGAGTTCAATGTGAGAGAGCCTCTAAGATCTTGGGCACCTTGTATCGCCGTTAACGGAATAGAATACTACAACCACCCAGCGATTCCAGCTTGGAATCACTCCATACTTCTTTCTGTTATGGGAGGATTTAATGACCCAAACAAAAGACTTAGTATTCTTCACCTGAGCGAAGATGGTTTGGAAGTTGAATCTGAAGACCAATACTTTGCTGAGTTTAACCAAAGGGTGCGTGACATATGTGTCAATCCAAATACTGGAGCTGTTTACATGGCCCTAAATGGACCGTCCTATCCTGGTTATGGGCCGAATATCATTAAGGAATTTCGTCCAGGAGTGATTGATGGAATCAACACCATTGAAGCTGACCATGTTGATGCGCTTATATTTCCTAATCCGGCTTCTGATGTTGTGACCATCGAAGTTTCAGAATCATTAATAGGTGGAACATATCAATTGATTGATTACAGTGGACGTACAGCAGTCACAGGGTCAATCAATACACTTTCTTCTCAATTAAATGTGTCAGATATGGCGCGAGGGTCATACTATCTATTTATGCAGAATGGCACACAGGTAATCACACGCACATTTACATTGAAGTAAAGATTTATGAGAGGTTACTTTTCTTTTATTGCTGCTTTTTTTTCGATATCAATTTCTGCCCAAACCATTATATCTCCTGCGGAAGTAAAGGCATACAGGCTTGACACCCCACCGCAACTTGTGACGGGTGTGTTTCATGAAATTGACTCATTAAGACTCCATGGATTTGCCAGTTCTGATCTAAGTCAAGCGCTCAATTCCATCCCCAGTGTCAAGATGGAAACACGAGGAGATGGTGGATCACGTCGGCTACATGTTCGCGGATCAGCATTGCGGTCGCCCTATTCTGTTAGAAATACGATGCTGTTTTTCGATGGATTCGTTTTAACAGAAGCCGATGGAAATTCTCCGCTAGAGCTTATCGACCCAGACTTCACTCAATCCGTCAATTTCGTCACAGGACCGTCAGCCGCTTCATATGGTGGTGCATATGGAGGCGCACTTCAAATTTTCAGCCGAAAAAACATGAAGAAAGGCACAGGTGCATGGGCACACATACGGATGGGAAGCACTGGAGGAGACGGATATGAAAATGAGGAGGGACTGAGTTTTTCAGGGATTAACCGTCGGTTTTCCCCCGGAATCAGTCAGGGATTTGAGCGTGGCGCAATCAATTTTTCAATGGTTCTAACAGACAATCCTGGCTATAGAGATTGGGAGTGGAACCATAAAAAGCAAGGCAATCTGAGTGGATCATTCTATGACAAATCAGGAGGCATACATACTGTCTTGGCTTGTCATTATCATGGAAGCTGGGCATTGCCGGGTGCAATTAAACAAAGCCAAGTAGATACGCTACCTACAGCATCTCCTGGACTTGAATACAATGCGCACGTGGATCGCATTCGAGATATGGTCGGATACAAATATGAACGTAAAACACCAAGCGGGTGGGACTTATCGGCCTCTGTTTTAGGTCGAAACACTTCTAAAGTTAACCCATATGGTACGTCTCCCTTTTACAATGGATATAAAGAGGAATCGGGATCTGGTTATAGCTTTCTTGCCTCTGGAAGTAAAAGTATATTTCAAAATGACGCATGGGGTTTGGATTTTGAAGCAACAATTATGCGGTTAAATGACAATTTACAAATCACAGAATGGGATGAAGAGCCGTCTGACCTTGGGGCAAACATACCAATGCGTTACGATCTAACAATGGATGCGCAGCAAAATTTTGTAAGTACAAGTTGGGTTGCTACTGTAGGCGATGATCTGCGCGTTGAAACCCAAATGTCATTTAGTAACAGATTAAGAAACACGAATGGTGCGCTCTATTCGGACATCGATGGGGATGAGGCAACACCTTATTTGAGTGACAAATCACACAACACCTTCCTGCCTAGAATAGGTGTAAGTTGGGAATTGAAGCCTGGATATTCAATCTTCGCTCAGGCAAGCTCCGGCTTTAGTGACCCTACTGCGTTTGAGCTCGTTAATCCAGAGGACGGACAAATTGCAGATTTGGACAGTGAGTCGGCTTTCGGTGCAGAAATTGGAACACGAGCTCAACTGTCAAACGATGTAAATGTGAGTCTCACCTTCTACCACCAAACTGTAAATTCTGCGATCATGCAGATTGTACAAGAAAATGATGCTGTTGCATTTGAAAATGTAGAAGGTGGTTTGGAGATGAATGGCATCGAGTTTGAACTCAATTACAATATTATAGAACACATTAAATTAAGGGCTTATGGAGCGCTTGCACTTCACTCATTCGGTGATGAAACACCGTATTCCGGAAATACGCTTCCAGGTTCACCCAAATCATCGGGAGGCTTGCAGATGTGGTCACAACATAAGTGGGGATCCATTAATTTAGATTCACGATATATTGGTGAAACACCCTTAAACAACGATGGAACAAGCTTGATGGACAGCTACATGGTGATAAATGCATCTGTGGTTTTAAAACTGCCGAAAAACATTGTTGTTGAGATGGGCGCAAACAATCTTTTAAACAGTGACTACAGCGACTGGCCTCAACTGAACGGTGTCTATGGCAAGTTATACAACCCAGCACCACCCAGGACTGCTTACGTGTCTTTACGCTGGTTTATTTAACGACGATTTCAACCCTCCTATTTAGTGAGCGTCCCTCTTCGGTATCATTAGTACCTATAGGGTCCAAACTTCCAACACCAGAATAAGAAAGGCGATCAGGGTGAATGGAATTTGACACAAGGAAATTCATGACAGATAACGCGCGAGAAGTACTTAATACTTTATTCGAGGACGTCGCGCCAATGTTATCTGTGTGCCCTATAATTTGAACATTAGAAGTAGGATTTGAACGAAGCCAAATCACCAAACGTGAAAGGTCGGTTTGATAACCTTCCGCAAGATCTGCGCTTCCACTCTCAAATCTTACTGTTTTCATAGAAATTGAAGCGCCTGTTTTGATTCTTTCAAGAATCACTTCAATGTGCCTGTCGCTATCCGCTGTGTCAATAGAAAAGACATCGTCAATTTTAAACATGTATCCCTCGCGAGACACTTCAAAACTGTAGCGTCCATTTTCTGGAAGCGGAAGAACAAAGCCGTTGGCATCACCAGACATTGCTTTTGAAGTTACTGAGGCGACAAACTCGCCTGTTTTAACATTTACAAGATCTACGTTTGCTTCAATGGGTTGTAATGAAGTCTGGTCCAATACGATTCCAGACAGTACGCCCACAGAAGTCGGACGAGAATCCTGAGGTAGCGTAAACTGCCAGAGATCTAAATCGCCATTATGGGTGGACCTATTTGTTGCAAATATTGCCTTCTCCCCTCCTGGTTCAACGAGAAGACTGTTTTCATTGCGGTTTGTATTGAGTGGATACCCCAGATTGACTGGCGTTCCCCAAAGTCCGTCTTCACTTTTACGCGACACAAAAATATCCAACCCTCCCAAACCAGCATGACCGTTGCTACTGAAGTACAAGGTTTTGCCATCTGGATGTAAAAAAGGAGACTCTTCTTCGAACGATGTATTGATCTTTCCTGGTAAGATGAAAGGCTTCCCCCATGTCCCATCATCTCCCCGCATTGTGCCGAACAAATCACTCCCTCGGTGACGTGAATGACGGGCACGCGCAAAAACCAAAAAGTTCCCATCTGCGGACAAAGTCGGCTGACTCTCCCAGGCACCCGAGTTTGGTGCGCCTAAATTCTCCCCCAAAGACCATGTTTGTGTGTTGGGGTTGTAAACACTCTCAAACAGGTCACAACTCCCCTTCCCTTGACGATCTCCAAATCCATCTCGAGGGCTCGCGCAAGCTGTGAATATAATTGTCATCCCATCACCTGAAATGGATGGCGCGCCTTCGTTAAATGCTGTATTTATGCCGTATAATGGCTGCGCAAAAGACCAAGTCTCTGTGGCATTTCTAGAGGTAAAATAAAAATCTTCATGCTCAAAGTTTCCAAAAGAACTGGGGACAATACGCGTGAACACCATATTATTTCCATCC
>MDSV01154089.1_pt1 | contig 21804 bp, 17 predicted proteins | sample 810851 | NCBI WGS metagenome assembly MDSV01 (sample SAMN05326640, study PRJNA326480) | marine metagenome | isolation source: seawater | place: Atlantic Ocean: North East | collected 2012 | reverse complement strand
CAGCTTGACGCATAAACCATATTGGCGGAATTTCCTGAGGAACCCGATTCAAAGCATTTTGAAACCTGGAGTTACGCATATGAGAAATTATAGATTTTTTGCTATCTCTTTTGCGGCATAAGTTAAGATGCAATCCGCACCAGCTCTCTTAAATGAAAGCAGAGATTCAAATATTACTTCCTCGTTCAGCCAGTTTTTTTCAATTGCTGCCTTCAACATAGCGTATTCACCGCTTACTTGATAAACAAAGGTTGGCATTTGAAATTTTTCTTTAACCGCCTTTACTACGTCAAGATAAGGCATACCTGGTTTTACCATAACAATGTCGGCGCCTTCATTTATATCCAAGGCAACCTCGTGAAGAGCTTCATCAATGTTTGCAACAGCCATTTGATAAGTGTCCTTTGTTTTATTTCCAAAAAATTTTGCAGATTCTACTGCTTCCTTAAAAGGACCATAGAACTTGGAACTGTATTTTGCTGAATAAGCTAAAATCATAGTATTTTTAAATTCGTGTTCTTCTAGAGCTTTTCTTAAAACCCCAATTCTGCCGTCCATCATGTCAGATGGAGCAATGATGTCAGTACCTACACAAGCCAGCTTCAATGCTTGATCTTCTAGAATTTTTAGCGTCCTATCGTTATCAACATCACCGTCAGAATTTAATACACCATCGTGTCCATGAATTGTGTATGGATCTAAAGCAACATCAGCAACAACTAGAATCTCTGGAAAATTTTGTTTTATTGTCTTAATGATATTATTTAAAAAATTATTTTCATTTATTGCCTCAGAGCCCTCCTCATCTTTCTTGTCTTCATCGATTACAGGGAAAATGGCTACCGCTTTTATGCCTAAACTTAAGAGCTCTTCTACCTCTTTGAGGATACTTTTATTCGAATGTCTAAAAATTCCAGGTAAAGATTCTATTTCTTCTTTTTCCTTTAAAGATTCCTTTACGAAAATAGGCTGAATCAAGTCATCGACTGATAATTTATTTTCAGCAACGAGATTCCGTATGGATTTGTTAGCTCTTAGCCTTCTTAGCCTAGAAAGAGGATATTTTCTTTTAAAATTTGCCATAGTCGGTAAACAGGTGCGTAGCTTACTTTGCTTCTTTTACTTTTTCCAGCCAGTCTTCAAAGTTTAAGAAAGCTTTAATTTTATTAGGATAAATATCATTCAGTTCTTCAAATGTTTTCCCCAAACCGCATGAATGTTCAGCATTTTGTAAAGAGGGAAACCTTTTTAGAGCTTCTTTGAAAGAGCTAATAGACATCCAGTAAAAATGCGAGTATTTTGATAAATCCTCTATTTCCTTCTCTGGCTTTAGGCTGTATGTGGCTAAAAGCGTCTTATCTTTCGAAGACGAAGCATCATGAGAAACAAGAAACCACTTTACTTTTTTTCCCAAAGATTCTGGCTTTGATTGATTTTCTCCTAAGCTGTCGGATGAACCATTTACCCAGATGCCTTTTTTTGCCAATTTAAACCAGTTTTCGATACCGCTTGTCCAAACTATATTTGACCGGTCAATTGATGCTCCTTGTTCCAAAGAACTCGCTCTTGAGACATATAGACCAGAGTTTTTTAATGCCTCTATTTTAGAAATGCCATCATCAATTTTTAATCGTGAAAACAAATTAAAGTCTTTTTTTGATTTCGGAAAAAAATTCTCCACTCTTCTTTCGAGTCTTGATAGTTCTTCTTTGAAGGGAACAAAAGTCCTTTCATCAATTTCCTCACTGTCAGGAGTTAAACCTTTTTCAGTAATGACTTTTCCTAGAGGATGGTCTTCTATACTTACTCCAATCTTTTGGTGACAGCCTCCACCGTATTTCTTGAGCTTCTCTCTTTCCTGCTGAACATTATTAAATACTTGTAAATCATTGATTTTATTGAGTAATTCAATGATCTCTCTATTTCCTGTTTTTACTTCCAAAGCAAGTGCACCTTGACCGGGAGCACAAGGATTTTGTGAAGAGGGAATTACCATCCATGAAAATGCTTCCAGATCATTTTGAAATGCAATCAACTCTTTGTCTTCCAATCTATTTAATAACAATCTGTCTATTGCAGCTTTCGCAATTACCACCCCATCTTTATCTGAGTCTTTAAGTTTTTTTATTCTGGTCAAAATATTTCCTCTGATGTCATGGAAGCTGCAAGAATCGATTTCAAAAGGAAAAGCTTTTTGTAAAAACTTAGATAAATTTTCTTTTCGCCTGGGTGAAGAAGTATAAATGTTGATTTTTTTCTTATTAAACGAACTTCTTTTAAAAATTAAAACATCCCTTAAATCAGCCCTTTTGATCGTTGCGGTAACTTCAGTTCCTTCTTCAAGCTCCACAGGAAGATCCTTCCAAGAGTGCACTGCAATGTCAGCTTTCCCAGAGATTAGCTCTTCTCTTATATCGGAGGTAAATACGCCCATTTCAGGCATTTTGTGAAGGGGCGTATTTAAATCTAAATCTCCTTTTGTTTCTTTGGTGATAAATTTAATTCTGATATCAGGATATTTGTCTTTGATAACATCAGAAACTTCTATAGCTTGAAGTCGTGCTAAAACACTTTTTCTAGAGATGATTTTTAACTCGTCCATTATAACCAATCCTTCTAAACAACTATATTATTATAATTCTATAGGTTTTAATTATTTAGTTTCAAAGCTTTTACGTCTATAGTAATGCCCATACCTATTTGGGGATGAAATGAATTACAAAAAATATTTTTCGGATGAGCTAACATCTTTAAAGTCTCAAGGTCTTTATCGAAAGTTTCGAGAAATCAACAGAGACAAGAAGCATTTTCCAAAAGCTACAGAAAGATTTGAAGGTGCTGAAAGGCCTGTTGAGGTTTGGTGCAGTAATGACTATCTAAATCTCAGTCAACATCCAGAAGTAATCCAAAGGTCTGTTGAAGTTATTCAAGAACTAGGAACAGGCTCTGGAGGTACGCGTAACATTTCAGGTACTTCTTCTTATCATGCTGATCTTGAAAGAACTATTGCAAAACTGCATAACAAAGAGTCTAGTCTTATTTTCCCTTCTGCCTATACCGCAAATCAGTCAACTCTCTGGACCTTATGTAAAAAATTGGAAGGTATTGAAGTTTTCTCAGATGAACTTAACCATGCTTCAATGATTCAAGGCATAAAAAATGCAAATGTCCCTTGTCACATTTTTAGGCATAATGATGTTAATCATTTAAGAGAATTACTAAATACATCAAATGCAAGTGTTCCTAAAATCATTGTTTTAGAATCACTCTATTCTATGGAAGGTTTGAGATCTCCTCTCAAGCAAATCGTTTCTCTAGCTAAAGAATTTAATTGTTTAACCTATCTTGATGAAGTTCATTCGGTTGGTCTTTATGGCTCTGAAGGAAGAGGAATTGCCAATGAACTTAATATTTCTGATGAAATAGATATCATCAATGGCACGTTATCTAAAGCTTTTGGTCAAATGGGCGGTTACGTAGCTGCCAGCGCTGACATAATTGATTTCATCAGAAGTTTTGCGCCAGGTTTTATCTTTACCTCTTCTGCCAATCCAAGTATTGCAGCCGCTTCAATAAAAGCCATAGAAATTGCAAAGGAATCGGAAAATCTTAGAGAAGATATTAGAGAGAATTCAAATTTAATTCGTGAAGGATTGAGAGATTTAGAAATTCCTCATTTGGATAATGACAGTCACATTATTCCTATTCATGTTGAAGATCCAAGGCTTTGCAAAGAGGCAGCAAATGTTTTAATTGAAGAACACGGAATTTACATTCAACCCGTCTTTTATCCTACAGTGCCTAAAGGAGATGAAAGGTTTAGAGTAACAATCACTCCCAAGCATCAAGCTGAAGATATTAAGAGATTCTTGTCTTCTTTGGATAAAGTATGGACAAAACTTTCTCTTCGAAGAGAGTCAGTTGACACTCAAAAAACAAATCAAGTTTCCAGAATTTATTGATTTTAAAGACGAAATCCCGCTGTTAAGCGGGATTTCTTTCTCTCCAAAAAAACTATTATTGATTTACCTAGGGGGAGATCTTTAGTAGATTGGCCATGAGATGAAATGAAAAGGCTTCTCTAAAAATCATCGTAGTATTTCAACTTTAGTCTTTATCAGTTTGGAGAGTGAGCAATCTGTCTTAAAAACATCGTCCTTAATGTTTCTTAGTTTCGACAGTTTGCTCATTTTTTTTGCTCTCCCAAAAATTAATTAAAAACTTTTACTGTAAGAAAGTCTTAAGTTAGCAGACTCACCAACTGTTACCTGATGAGTAGAATGAGAATAAGGATAGTAATCTTCATCCGTTAAATTCTCGATATTAATTCTAATCGTATCAGTTTCACTTGGTGTAATTGACATAGCCATGTCAAATCTAGTGTAATCAGGTAGTTTAGGAGCTCCTGCGCTAGTGGAACTAATCCACTGCTCATCTTGATAAACAGCTCCAAGACTTACTGAGAACAAGTCACTAGCTCGGTGCGTGTACCAAAGTGACCAAGTTAGCTCAGGTATCTCTTTCTGATCTGCACCAGTGTCGGTATTTGTTGCATCCACTGAAGAAAGTGAGAAATCAATTGAGTTTGCATCATTGATTTGTCCACCAACAGTAAGTTCGACACCTTGAATATCGAAATCTATGATTTCAGCACCACCGGTACCATCTGCCTGACCCTTTACAGTCTCCTGATCAAAATAGGATACTGCAAGATTGATGCCAGAATCAGTATTGTATTTAAATCCAAGCTCAGTATTTTCAAAGACATCCGGTTCAGTAGCAGCTACGTTGTTTACAACACCACTCCAAGCTTTGTACTGGTCACCTGACTTCGGTAAGAAAGATTCGCTGTAACTTAAGTAAAGCGACATATTTTCTTGAGGTTTGAAGATTAAGCCCAGACGAGGTGACGTAAGGCTATCTTTTCTTTGAAGAGTATCAGTTGCCGCTAAAGCTAAGTATCTATTGACAAATGAATTTGCATTATCGTCAGCGTTACCAGCTACACCATCAGGACCAGCCGCTTCCTCTGGGCGATATTTAGTAATTGTTGTGTCAACTTCTTCGTAACGTGCTCCCAAAATCATTTGCCATTGATCAGCAAGATCAATATCAGCTGTAATGAAAACTGACTCAACTTTAATTTCTGTTTCACTTTTGACTTTAACATCGGTAGTGAAATCCAAAACAGTACGGTTTCCGAAAGCGTCAACATTGAAATCTCCTGGATTCGCTAGGTTGAAACTATTTCTAATTCCGGATGCACCTAAAGTTGCACCACCAGCTCCAGCAGTGTCGGCCGCTTCGTTGCTAAAGTGAGAATGATAACGTTCGTTATCGTTATCGGTGTCAATAAGATCCAATCCAACAGTAAGAGTTGCTCGATCGAATGTGTTGACATTGGTTAGATTCAAAATAGAAGATTCTCTAAATGTTGTATCTCTGTAACCTTCCATACAAGCAACAGTAGTAATGGTTGCACTAACAGCACAAGGAGCGGTGGCTCCAGTACTTTTTACGTAAATGTTTTGATACATTTTGTTAAAGTTGTTGCCCATTATGGATAAATTGATTTTTCCATTATCGGAGTAGTTGTGCTCTAAGTTAGCTTTTAAAATAGTTCCTTCCGTTGTGTGAAGGTTTTTGTTTGGGTCTCCATAGACGACCTCATTTAAAGCCTCATTTACCAATGCTCCTGTAGTTGGAATACCTCTATCGATGAATCTTTCATGATCTAAGTACTCTAGGGAAATGTTTAGCTCAGTAGCTTCATTAAGAGAAAACGTGAAAGTTGGATTTATACCATTACGCGTCCCATCGTAAAGATCTCTGTGATTGGCTAAAGTATCTGAGTGCGCCATTAAACGCAATGCAACTGTATCGTTAAGTTGCATGTTTGTATCAATAGCAAAATCATTAGCGGTAAAAGTGTCGTAACCGAGATTCAGGTTTGTGAAAGTCTCACCAAGCTTTGCTTTCTTAGTTACTCTATTAATCAGACCTCCTTCACCACCTCTTCCAAAGAGAAGTGCGTTAGGTCCTTTGAGAACTTCGACTTGCTCAACGTTGTAAAGAGATCTGTAATACTGCACATCATCTCTTTGACCGTCTAAGTAAAAACTAGATGTAGTTCTAATACCTCTAATTACCATGGCGTCTCTATGTCCCTCACCTTGAGTTGAGTGTATTCCAGGAACATAACGAACTATGTCTCCGAGAGCTCTAAAGCCTTGGTTCAAAATATCGTCATCTGTGATGATTGATACAGACTGAGGCACATTTAAAATTGGCGCTGGAGGCTTCATGGAGTTGACTTGGTCCTTAAAAAGAACGTTGCCTTTAACTTCAAGCTCCTCATCTTGTCCAAAAATTGCAGAAGTAGAAACAACTAATGCAATTAAAAAAATTATTTTTTTCATAGGAAATATCTCCTTTCTATAAGATTATTTGCTAATGATAATGATTATCATTTACCATGTCAATGAGAATGATTATTATTTCTGTTTGGTTATATATCTAGAATCAAATGGTAACTACCTTGATTGATCCTTTTTCCAATCTGAAAATTCGATCGCAAAATACTCTCGCCTCTTCAAGTTCGTGGGTAACGATAATGCAAGAAGTATTGGTTTTTTTGAATAAGGCCTTAGCATCATTTCGCAACTCTTCCCTTAAATTGGCATCTAAAGAACTAAATGGTTCGTCCAATAAAACTGTTTTTGGCTCAGGGGCTAAGGCTCTTGCGATAGCCACCCTTTGTTGCTCTCCACCAGAAAGGGAATTTGGATAGGATTGGGAGAACTCTTCAGCTTTTAGCAGCTTCAAGTATTTTTTAGCTTGTGCATCTTTTTTAGCCTTATTTCCTTTAACTCCAAACTTTACATTTTCCAATGAATTTAGATGAGGAAATAAAACTTTTTCTTGAAGCACCAGACCAATGCCTCTTTTGTGAGGGGAAACAAAAGTATTTCTATCACTTAAGATTTGATCGTAATGGGAAATTTCCCCACTCTTAGGTTTTTCTAAACCTGCAATAAGCCTCAAGAGTGAACTCTTGCCAATGCCAGATGGCCCTAGGATTCCTAATATTTCTCCTTCAGCTAAGTTGAAACTAATATCGGTTAAGATTTCGCTATCTTTTTTGAATTCAAACGATAAATTTTTAACATTGAGAGCTTCTTTCTTCATGCGTTTCCTGGTCTCGAGTCTCTGATTATGCGGGATAAAAAGAATATTGGAATCAAGCCTACCAAAACAATCAACATTGCTGGACTGGCAGCTTCGTACATTCTCTCTTCAGAGGCATATATATATGTCGAAACTGCCAGAGTATCAAAGTTGAAGGGCCTTAAAATAAGAGTAGCAGGCAATTCTTTAATCACTTCTGAAATGACCAACAATAAGCTGGTAAGAATACTGGTCTTCAAAAGAGGCATGTGAATTTTGTAGAAAATTGAAAATTTTGAACTTTTTAAACTTAATGACACATCATCAATGGAACTGCTTATTCTTTTAAACCCCGACTCAATGGTATTGTTGGCTAATGCATAAGCTTTTATCGTATAAGCAATTATTAACCCTATTAGAGATCCAACTAGAGAAATTCCCAGAAAATAGCTTAAAAAATAATCATCTAGGAAAGAAAAAAATTGAATAATTCCAACCGCAAGGACTAACCCTGGTAAAGCATATCCCATAGCAAGAAACTGACTTGAAGAATTTAAAAAGAAGCCTTCATCAAATCTCTTTAAAAAATTTATAAGTAAGGCAAACATTGTGCAGATTATCCCAGCTGAGATTCCTAGCCAAACGGTATTAAAAAAACTGTAGATAACATTCTCCGAGAAAAAGTTTTCTGAAGGAAAAAATATCGCCCAATTTGTTAATTCAATAATTGGCAAAATAAACCCAATAAAAAGAGGAGCGAAGCAGAATAAAAAAGCACCTAGACTTTTTAAACCCTTAAGCTTTTTTGAATCTGTTTTTCGAAAAGTTGAATTGGAATAGGTGTAGGACATTTTATTTCGTTCTGTTCTTTCTAAAACAACAAAGAAAGCAATGAAAATTAACAATAAACTAGAAAGTTGCATCGCCGTATTTAAGTCGTACATGCCAAACCAAGTTCTAAAGATTCCAGTTGTAAATGTTTGAACTGCAAAATGTTCCACCGCTCCAAAGTCTGAAATAGTCTCCATGAGAACCAAGGCTAGTCCAGCAAATAAAGCAGGCCTAATTAATGGAACAGCTAATTTGTAAAATAAAGACCAAGAATTTAAACCCAATAATGTTCCGGCTTCCATTAGACTCCTAGATTGGTTTAAAAATGCCATTCTGGTTGTGAGATAAATATAAGGATAAAGCGTAAAAGAAAAAACTATTATCGCTCCATATATGTTTCTAACATTTGGAAAGAAAATGTAATTATCTTTCGTGTCAAATACAGTTTTTATAATCTCATTGGCTGTTCCGTACGAGTCAAAAAGCCCAGTAAAGGTATAGGCCAAAATATATGGGGGAACCGCTAAAGGCAAAATAACTGCCCATTCAAGCCAATTTTTATTTACAAAATCATAATTAGTTATTAACCACGCCGAGCCTACTCCTAAAATAATGGACAAAATGGACACTCCTAAGATGAGAAAAAATGAATTTAAAAGGTATTTGGAGAGGACGTAATTATATAAGTGACTCCAATTTTCATTGTATTCACCAAACAAGCTGATTAAAACAAAGAAAATCGGAGCTAAAAGAATTAATAAAAAAATTGTTATTAAGAATGGCCAAAGGTTCTTAATAGAATAATTAATCAGGCTCATTTGCCTATTTTGAAGGCATAAGGAGAAATTTCAAAAAATTTCTTATTCCCAGCCAATCCTATCCATTAGCTTTATTGCCGCTGAATTAAATTCTCCATACTTATATACATCAGTAACATCCTCTTTAAAATTAAGTCCGAATTGGGACATCAACGCGCTGGGTTTAACTTTTTTATTAATCGGATATTCATAAGTATTTTCGACTAAATGCTTTTGAGCTTTTTCTGAAAGCATAAATTCCAAAAATTGAATTGCATTATTGTAATTTTTTGAAGATTTAATGATTCCAGCACCACTGATGTTTATATGCGCTCCAGCTTCATTTTGTGACGGAAAAAGAATCTTCACTTTTTTGCCAGCATTTAACTGTTTTTCGCCTTTCTTGCCAGAAAGCATAAGTCCTAAGTAATAGCTATTGGCAATCGCTAGATCTGCCTCGCCATTGGCTACAGCAATTATTTGTGCTCTATCATTTCCTTGCGGTTTACGAGCGAAATTATTAACCAGACCCTTTGCCCATTCTTCAGTAAAACTCTCTCCATGTTTAACAATCATTGAAGCTACTAAAGACTGATTGTAAAGATTGTTAGAACTCCTGATTGAGAGTTTTTTTTCCCATTTTAAAGAACTCAAATCTTCGTAGCTCAAATCCTTTAGCTCATCGTCGGAGTATTTTTTTGGATTATAGAAAAGAACTCTTGCTCTTTTTGCTAAAGCTATCCACTCGTTGTTCTTTCCTCTTAAATTTTTCGGTACGATTGAATCAATTTTTTTAGAATTTATCTTTCTAAATAATCCATATTCCTGAGCTTTCCAAAGATTTCCAGCATCTACTGTAATAAAAATATCTGCAGGAGAATTTTCTCCCTCGGATCTTAGCCGTTCCAATAAGGCCTTACTTTTGGATGAAATTATATTTACTTTGATTCCAGTTTCATTCGTAAAATTCTCGTAGAGAACAGTGTCTGAATCATAATGTCTAGACGTATAGATATTTACTTCTTTAGCAAAAGCAGAACCTGAAAGAATAGCTAAAATAATTAAAAATAGATGAATGTTTTTTAGTCTCATAAAATTTATTAGTTTATTTTTAAATTAAAAAGACTCTAGATGATAATGATTCTCATTAATATATCAAGACTCAAATACCATTTTGCTATAAGGATAATCGAATTCTCGACTTTAAAACGAATAATGAGTTAGTATATTTTTGGTTAAATTTTGGTGATGAGCAAAAACAATTTAAACAAAAAAATTCTTCTTTGGTTGACAATTATTCCCTGGCTTTCTAGTTTGTCTTTCGCTCAAGACGAGCAGGTTACCGTAGTCGGATCCTTAATTAAAGGAACACCAATTGATACCGGTTCTCCAATTTCTACTTTTAGTGCTGAAGAAATTTCGGCTCAGGGAAACTTAAATATTGTTGAACTAATAAAAATGGTCCCGGGAAGTTCTGGAATGGATGGAGAAGCCAATCAGTTTGGTGCAAACCAAGCTGAAGGAATCGCAAATATCAATTTAAGAGGCTTAGGAACCAACAGAACTTTGGTTTTGATAAATGGCAAAAGACAGGTGACAGTGCCTTCTAGAACGGGTGCAGGCAGATCGGTAAACCTTCACGATTTACCCATGGCTGCTTTGAGTAGAATTGAAATTTTAAAAGAGGGAGCTGCAGCGACTTACGGCTCAGATGCCATTGCTGGTGTGGTAAATTTTATTACCGACTCTAACTTTGAAGGTTTAAAGGTAAACCTAGCTGCGAAAGGAATGCCTGGTGCAGAAAATCAAGCAAAAGAGTTTTCTATAACTTATGGAAACGAGCTTGATGATGGTACAAATTTTCTTTTATCACTTGGACAACAACACAAACCGGACTTCTTCTCAAAAAATACCGACTTCACCAAAAAAAGTGTGAGTCAAAATCCTTATGGCGGTTGGTCTACGATTGGAAATCCTGGAACTTTTATCATGCCTCTAAATAATTCTACGTCTCAAGTTGAATTGGGTGATCCAGGATGTAACGCTGCAGGTGGATACCATACACCCGAGAGTGATCAAAACTTTAGTTATACCGATAGCGTCAATGGCGCTAGTACAATTAACTTATTGGGACATGGAGGGAAATGCCGGTTCAATTACGCTTATTTCGACAACGTTCAAGAGAGACAAACCAACTCGCAACTTTGGATGGAATTCAATGGATCAGTTGATGAACATGATTTTCACGTCGAATTTGCATATGGCAAAACGGATGTACCCCGTTATGCAACCTCTCCTGCTTATCCGCCAAATGATCCCAACTCAAGTTACGTACCTAACATTCACCCTGGACTACAAAGACTGTTTGCACAATTTCCTGATTTTGAAGGTCTGATGGACAACGTTGAATTCACGGGGGCTGACGGCACTAATCCAGCTTCATATCACAGAATGAGAACGCGACCTTTTGCAGCATCGGGTAATCCTAATGGAAACGTAAATGGTGCCCAAGTTGAGATGAGAAAATATGATACCTATAGGTTTGCCTTTGATTTCGAAGGAAAACTGAATTCAGAAATCGATTATTCGGCTGGTCTTAATTATTCAATGTCTGAAAGTGCGCTTACCTTTTCCGATACGCAAGCACATAAGTACACAGCTGCATTATTTGGCTATGGTGGACCAAATTGTGGTTACACAATTACTGATTTTGGAAACGTAAATAACAATGATCCCATCCCAACTTTGTCAGATGGGAATAATACAATAATTGCTGATATTGCATCCGATAATAGACCCAATGGATGTGAGTTTTTAAATGTCTTTTCCAATGCTGTTGAGCAAGCTCAGCAGCCTTTTTTTGATAATCAGAATAGTCTTACAAATGATAATCAAGTTGGAAATGTTATTGGAGATCGAGTGGGGTCAAACCCGAATTACGATTCTAATTTTGCTAACTCCAAGGAGCTTTTAGCCTGGTTAGTTGATACAGGAAGAGTGGAAGCTGAATCTACTTTGTTGACTTTAGATTTCACTCTACAAGGATTTTTGGGAAATTTTTCTGGAGGCAATGGTGCTTGGGCATTTGGTTATGAAAGACGTGACTACAATATCAAACAATCTTCTCCTGCCTTGCCTGGGCTGAATTCATACAATGCTCAGCAAAATATTTTTGATGGGGACTTGCATCCTTGTAACCTGCCGTCATTAAACGCAAATACGGCAGCAAGAGAAAATTGTTTAAACAACAATCCCACCGGCTTGTTCATGTTTTTACCTCCAACTTTTGGCAGAGACGACAACCAAAAAATAGATTCTTTATTTGCTGAATTTGCTCTGCCTGTGCTTGATAATTTTGATTTGCAGTTGGCACTTAGATACGAAGATTACGATAAAGTAAATTCATTAGATCCCAAGATTGTCATGCGATGGATTGCTACAGATGACCTAACGATTAGATTTACTGGCCAAACTACTTTTCGAGCACCCCACCCAGACGAAATCTGGAATAAAAGGTATACGGAACTAGAGTTTATTGGTCAGACTGGTGCTTTCAAGGCAGTGGATAAAACGGGTAATACAAATTTAGATCCAGAAGAGGCAACAACTTTCAACCTAGGTTTAATCACGGATTTTGGTACTGATAACTGGCAGGCAACTTTTGATTATTATAATTTTGTTTTCGATAATCCAATCATTGTAGAGAGTGCTCCAAAACTTGCAGCTGCTTATGCTGCTGGAGGTGACCTTAGGACAGCTGTAAGAACACAAGTCTTTGGTCCAGGCGGTATAAATAACGGAACTTTTGATGCTTCAGAAATCAACAGAATTACTACTTTATTTGTAAACGGGCCCAAAACTGAGACAGATGGTTTGGATATTTTTGTTAAATATGAGGATGATTATAGAGCTGGCACCATTTCTACAGGTCTGGAAGCAGCTTATATAATTGACTATAAGGTAGCTGCTTACCTCAAAAATGGTGTTCAAGTAGTAGATCCATTATCTTGCAATGGCTTCTTCAATATATCTAATAGTTGTCGCTCAATGCCAAATACAAAAGCAAAAGGTTTTATAAATTACAAAACTAGCAAGCATAACTTTTATGGAGCTGTTAATTATGTCTCTTCTTATAAAGATGAAAGAGCCACTCAGGTTTTTGGGAGAAGCATAGAGATTGCTTCGCATACAACTTTGGATGCAACTTATACCTATAACTGGGATAAAACTTTTGATTTTTCTGTTTCGGTTTATAACTTAACCGATAAAAAACCTCCATTTGTTTATTGGGATATGAGTTACGACCCTAATACTCATAATCCTTTGGGACGATTTATCAAGGTTGGTTTTAATTACAAAATGCAATAAATAATTCTTTATTAAAGAAGTTATTATTTGATGATCCTTAAAAGTTCCTCTTGCACTTGCTTGGCAATAATTGGCTGAGCTTTGCTGTTAGGATGAATCCCATCCCGTTGCATAAGGTTTTCATCCAATGCAACTTTTTCCAATAAGAACGATAGCATTTCAAGATTTTTTTCTTCTGCTATCTGAGAGTAAATGCTTTCAAAAGCGGCAACATATCTTTTCCCGTAATTTGGCGGAATTCTAATTTGCATAATCAAAGGTACAGCATTGGCTTCGATGATGGTATCGGATATTTGCAAAAGATTGGATTTAATATTTTCAATTGGATAGCCTCGCATTCCATCATTTCCCCCAAGCTCTATTAAGACGAAATCGGGTTTGTATTCTTTCAAGTCACTTTGGATTCTTGATAAACCGCCAATTGTTGTATCCCCCGAGACACTGGAATTCACTATGTTTAATTTAGTTCCAAAAGAGTTAACTGAAGTTTCCAATAACCTAACCCAATTATCAGATTCTTTTATTCCATAGCCTGCAGAGATACTGTCTCCTAAAATCAAAAGCGTCTTTGTATGGGCAGTGATAGAATAGAAAAAAGTTAAAAATAAAAAAGTAAATATTTTTAATCCATTTTTTTCTAAAAAATTCATTTGATGATTATAGAAGCAAGAAATTTGTCTAAAAAGGTAATTTTTAATGATCAGGAAATTATCATACTAGACGATATAAGTTTAAATTTACAGGCAGCTTCCTCTTTAGCAGTCGTTGGTCCCTCTGGATCTGGGAAGTCTACTCTTCTTGGCATTTTAGCAGGACTAGATTCACCTACCTCAGGAGAAATTTTCATAAATCAAAAACCTCTTCATTTATTATCAGAAGAAGAGAGAGCTGCTATCAGAAAAGAATCTGTGGCGTTTGTTTTTCAAAATTTTGAACTTTTATCAGGTCTTAATGCACTTGAAAATGTAATGCTGCCCCTTGAACTGAAAAATAAAAAAGACGCAAAAAATATTGCGATTAATTATCTTGAAAAAGTAGGTATGCAGAACAGACTGCTGCATTATCCTCAAAATCTTTCAGGAGGAGAACAACAACGTGTTGCCATCGCAAGAGCATTTGCCTGTGAAGCAGAAGTACTTTTTTGTGACGAGCCAACTGGAAATTTAGATTCGAATAATAGTGAAATGATTGCAGATCTTATCTTTGATGCTTTCCAAGAATCTTCAAGCGCTCTCATAATTGTCACTCATGACCTTTCTTTAGCAAATAGATGCGATCAAAAAATAGAGTTGATGGATGGAAAAATCCTATGAAAATTTTATTTTTGGCATCAAGAATCTTTTTGAGAGAGTTCAAATCGGGACAGTTACTTCTGATGTTTTTATCTCTGTCTTTGGCTGTTGGGATAGTTGCTTCAATAACTTTTTTTACTGACCGACTCGATGGATCTCTCATGTTTGAATCCAAACAGTTCCTTGGAGGAGATTTAAAATTTGAATCTAGCTCGGCTTTGAATGAGACGGAATTCCCTGAAGGAAATTATGCCTATACAGTAATTTATGAATTTGGATCTGTTTTAGCTTCTAAAGAAAAATTTCAACTTGCCTCTATAAAATCTATCTCTACACCCTATCCTTTGGTGGGTGAAATCGAATTAGCTAATCAAGAGAATAATAGAGAAATAAAGAAAACCCCTCCAGAAGCTGGAACAGTGTGGCTGGATGCTCGTTTGTCCAATCTGCTATCTACTGCGGTAGGAGAAAAAATTAATATTGGCGAGAAGGATTTTCTTGTAAAAGGAATAATTATTTCCGAACCTGATAGAGGCGCTGGATCTCTTGCCTTTGCTCCAAAGGCAATCATGAATTCTGCAGACCTTATTAGCGCTAATGTGATTCAGCCTGGTTCCAGAGTTAGATACTCATATCTTTTTCTAGCACCTCCAGAGAGCATATCTGAACTGGAAACTTTTTTTCAGTCAATTAAAAAACCTGGAGATGAAATCTCATCTCCTGATAATGAAGCTAGTCCTCTTGGCAGAGCCATTGAAAGAGCTTCAAATTTCTTTCTACTGGGAGCCTTGCTTGCAATAATTTTATCTTCCTTGGCGATAGCAATTTGTTCATTGCAATTTACTAGGAGACACGTCGATTACGTAGCTGTTTTTAAAGCTTTGGGCTTGTCTCCTTCACAGATTAGAAATACTTATATTTTAATTTTTTGTTTTATAGCCTTTTTTTCCTTTGTTGTTGGAATTGCAATTGGCTGGACTGTACAACTGTCCTTCACAGAGCTTTTGAAAGATTACTTTCCAACTAATCTACCCTTACCCGGAGCAGAGCCTTACTTCATTTCTTTTGTTACTGCTTTTTTGTGCTTGCTTGGGTTTGCTTATCCAATGTTAAGAAATCTTTTTAATCTCTCGCCAAATGCAATCTTGAGAAACTCAGAAAGAAATTTAAATAAGTTAAATTCTTCATTCTATTTAATTGGAGGTCTAAGCAGTTTTTACGTTCTTTTAATATTCTTTATTAAAGACTTTGCACTTACAAATATTATTTTCTTCGCAATTTTAACTTTTGCTGGCCTAATTTTTTTCTTGATCTACACCACATTTAATTTCATTAAGCCTTTAGGATTGAATCCTTTAAAGCCTATGAAAATGCTTGCCTTTGAATTGAGTCGCAGAAAACTTTTCAATTCAATGCAAATCGTTTCAGTCACCGTTGCAATTGCTTTAAGTTTGGTAGCCTATTCGGCCTCCACAAATTTAGTTTCTTCTTGGGAAAACTCCTTACCTGATAAAGCTCCTAACAATCTTTTATTTAATATTTATGAAGGTCAAAAAGAAAATCTAAAAAAATTTCTAAAGCTTAATGAAATAGATGCCGAGCCAATCTTTCCTGTAACGAGTGCAAGATTCTTTCGAAAATTATCCGGGCAAGAAATAGACCGTACATTCAATTTCACCTGGATGAAGGATCTTCCAGAAGGAAATGAACTGGTAGCTGGAAGCTGGTTCCAAGAGTCAGGAAATGGGATATCTATTTCTTCAGAGATTGCAGAAAGATATGATTTAAAGCTTAATGATGCAATTCTTATCGATGTGTCTGGCAGAAAAATTGATAGCCACATTCAAAGTATTAGAGAAGTGAATTGGGAAAATTTTAGTCCTAATTTTTTTGCAATCGGATACCCAGATGATTTTAAAGAAATTTCATCTACCTACATTACCTCTTTTCATATTCCTAAAGAAAAGGAAACCGTTGCTGTTGAATTGGTAAAAACCTTCCCGACTATTTCATTTATTTCTTTAGAAGCTATTATTTCAGAGGTGCAATCCATCATTTCAAGAGTTTCTCAAGCTTTAAAACTAATTCTTGGACTAACATTAGTAGCAGGATTATTCTTGATGCTGGCTACAATTCAAGAAAGCTTTAAACAAAGAGAAAAGCAAAATGCTATTTTAAAAACCTTAGGATTAGATACAAAAACAATGCAAAAAAATACCTTCTTAGAATATTTATCTATTGGATTTTTTGCTGGAGTACTTGGCAGTTTGCTTGCCGTTGTTACAACTTTTTTCATTGAAGAAATAGTATTTGAAATTAGTCCTAAAATTTATTGGGATGTAATTTTAATTGGTGCATTAGGATCTATTTTGGTGATCGGTATTATTGCTGCTTTATTTACTTTTTATTTAACCGCAAAAACGCCTAAAGATGTTTTGAGAGGAGCCGATGCCTAAATCAAGAAATATCATTGCGATTGGAGGTGGGGGATTTGGCGCCAATCCGGGTCAAGGAATAATAGAAGCATATATTTTGAAACAAACAAAAAAGAAAAAGCCAAAAATATGCTTTATTCCCACAGCAACCGGTGATAACGAGGCTTATAAAGTAAATTATTACAGCACTTTTACAAAACTAGATTGTGAACCCACGCATTTAGATTTTTTTAAAAGAACTCCGGACCTTAAAAAAATCATTTTAAGTCAAGATGCCATCTTTGTAGGTGGCGGCAATACAAAGAGTATGTTGGCTGTATGGAAGGATTGGGGACTTGATAAAATTTTAAGAACAGCATATCGAAATGGAGTGGTGATGAGCGGCGTAAGCGCTGGAGCGATCTGCTGGTTTCAGCAAGGAGTAACAGATTCTTGGTCTTCGGATTTAAAAATCATGTCTTGTTTAAATTTTGTTAAAGGAACATGTTGCCCTCATTATGATGAGGAACCGGAAAGAAAACCTGCAGTTAAAAAGTTCCTCATGAGTGGAAAAATTAAAGATGTGTATGCAGTTGATGGAGGTGTGGCGTTGCACATAAAAGATGAGAAAGAATTTAAATCCGTAGTATTTAGAAAAGATAAAGGAAGCTATAGAACTTTCCGAGAAAAGAAAGAGATTGTGGAAAAAAAGTTTAGAAAAATTATGCTTGTTTAAAATAATTAATTAATAAAAATCATGACTGAAAATAATTTAAAAAAAGGATATTGGGTTGCAAAAGCAAATGTAATCTCGTCTGATAAACAACAGGAATATGGAAAACTTGCTGAAGAGGTAGTAAAAAAATTTAACGGAAAATTCATTGTAAGAGGCGGTCGTCAAGAAACTAAGGAGGGAGACGAATATTCAAGAAATGTTGTTGTTGAATTTCCTTCGTATGAAATAGCAATAAGTGCTTATGAAAGTGAAGAGTATCAGCAAGCATTAAAAGTATTAGATGGCGGAGCGATAAGACTCTATGCCGTTGTAGAGGGGTATTAGAAAATCTATTATGTTTTATTTTCTATTGATAGCATGGATTATGGCCTCTTATATGGCTTTGTTTTCTCTTAGAATGAAAGGAAGTCCTCTTAAACCTTATGGTTGGTCAATATGGTTTGTTGTAACAATTATTGTCTTAGGAAGTTTGGCTAGTGAATTAATCAGATAATTTTTTGCATTCGGTAAAACCAGCAGATACTTTTTAATCATTCATTATTTCTGAGTTTAAAAATTGCTAGTAAGTTGATACTCATAACGCATGACTTTGATTTACTTTCAAACAAATTTACTTCTACCTCAATAAATTCATGGCCTTTTTTCTCATAGAAATCTTCAACCGACATCTCTGCAATGAGAGAGGTGTTAAAAGGGACCGGCTTGTAATTTTGAGATTTGGTTTGTAAATGAACCCAAGGATTCATAAAAGCATTGCCAGCTAATATCCAATTTGAACATCCTAAAAGAAAACATAGGTTTGCAAAACCTCCTCCTTTGGGTTGTAAAATTTCCGGTAAAAGTCCCTCATCAGAAAGGTAAATTAGAGGGTCCTTCCCTCCCCAGTGAAACTCAAATGCTCGACAACCTTCTTTTTTAAGTTCGTCCCAAATATCAAAGGAGGCTTTAGGTGCTTTGAAATTCTCTTGAACTAAAAGATCGCCCCTGTATTTTGGTTCTGGGTGTTTATTTTTAATGAGTTTTGATTCGGCATTGGCAATGATTCTTCCCTCTTGGTTTTTTAAAAATGTGTTATGGCAACCTTCCTTCAAGATTTCGGACGAAACTGTAAATGTTTCTCCATCATAGAGAGGTGAAGAAACTTTGCAATTGGCGTAACCATCTGCCAGCCATGCCTCGCCAAATGATTCAATTACCGGATGAAGTAAATAGGCTGAAACGGTAACGCCTGGAACTAAACCTCCTTTGAAACCATACTCTTTTGCAAGTTCATCGCTGTGAATTTGATTTTCAGAGTCTGGAGCTGTATTCAGAGCAGTTGCTTGCCAAGAATTCATAACCAAATTTACTCTTTTAATTTCTTTTGTTGATGATTTATTACAAGTCCCAATGCGATTGGCCAACTACCTAAAACAAATTCACCAACAAAAATCTGGTTAAAGTCAGTCCCATGCGCGTATATTGCAACAAGATTAAATATGCCTGCACCTATGTAAATTATCCCAGCTGAAAAAAACCAAACTGGATTTAGGGTTATTACCCCTAAAATGGAAAATAAAAATGTTGCCACAAAGAAAGAAGTGAAGTCTCGTAAAAGAGCATTTTGGGCAGCTGAGTTAAGTTCATACAAGGCAAAGCCAAATTCTGCAGCTGCACTGACTGGGGTAAACACCCAGTTGAGCACTAAACCTAAAATAAAGTAAGCGTAGAAAACTCCCAAAAACCTAATGATGAAAGTGTAATTTTTTTCTTCTGAGATTAATTTATAAAAAAAATATCCACCAAAAAAGCCCGCTCCCCAGTGCAAGATAGTACCAATCAAAGTTCTGTTTCCACCCAGTAATTGAGTTTGAAATAATAATTCCACCATTAAAATCAGAGATACTCCAATTGCTGCAGAACCAGCTACAGCATAAAGATACTTTCCTCCTAAACTGCTGTATCTTGAGATAAGTCCAGCCACGACAAAAGCTACTGTGAAGCCAATACTGACCACTCCTAATAAAACTATTCCTAACCTCTGAAAATCAAACAAAATAACCTCTAAAGAAGAAAACAAGCCAACAGGCATATCAACAGAGGCAAGCCAAATCAAATTGGATAACGAGGAAATGGGTGTTATTAGCATAACTGTAAAAAGAGCTGCAGATAGGACAGCGAATGGATACTTTGCTATTTTCATAATTCTTCCGGTAAAACTTTAATTAATTTTCCTCTAGGCCCGTCGGTAAGAAGATAAATCAAACCGCTCGGAGAAGCTTGAATATTTCTTAATCTAGAATTCAAACTTCCAAAAAGACTTTCTTGAATATCCTTACCACTTTCTGAAAATGTTACTTTCTTTACATCTTTTGAAACCAAAGTAGTAACCAAGAAACTGTTGTTTAGTTCAGGATATTTATTCCCTTCATAAAAAATCATATCGGAAGGAGCTATCGATGGCGTCCAATGCAACAAAGGCTGTTGCATACCATCTTTTTCCGTGAAAGGACTAATAACAGCACCAGAATAATCTATACCGTAAGTTATTGCAGGCCAGCCATAATTTATAGAAGGTTCTATGAGATTCATTTCATCTCCTCCTCGAGGTCCATGTTCATGTTCATAAATTTGCCCATTCTTCGTAACAATCAAGCCTTGCATATTTCTATGCCCATACGAATAGATATCTGGTAAAGCATCTTTAACATTCACGAATGGATTATCTTTAGGGATTGTTCCATCTTTATTTATTCTTATTATTTTTCCAAAATGATTATCCAAAGTTTGAGCTTTTTCACGATGATCAAATCCGTCTCCGCTTGCTAGAAGTATGGTGTCATCATCTAAAAACGCAATTTTTGCTCCAATGTGGACGGGAACTCTTCTTGGAGCTTGAGCTTCAAAAATTACTTTATTATTCTCAAGTGAATCTTCATTTAATTCAGCAGACATCAAATACAAAGTTGATTTTCCATCAGCATTCCGCGCCGAATAGCTGAGATAAAGAGTCCTATTGGAAGAAAAATCTGGATCTAGGACAACTTCTGAAAGACCTCCTTGGCTGCTGTATTGAACTTTTGGAACATTTTGTATATCAATAGTTGATCCGTTTGAAAAATCTGCGATCTTTAATTTTCCCGGCATCTCGGTATAAATGATTTTATCTTCACTTAAAAATTCAAAGCTCCAAGCATCATCCAGATCACTAAGAATGGTTTCGAATTTATACTCAGAAAAAAGACCGGTAGAAAATAGTAAAATTAAAAAAAGGTTTTGCGCTCTCATATTCCCCCTATATTTAAAAAGCTATTATAAAAGATAATCCGTTTAGCACTAAAATAAATAACGGTTTGATTATCATTGGTTTATCATAATTTTATGAATTTTGAACATTCTCCTAAGACAAAAGAATTAATTCAAAAAGTCTCTCTGTTCATGGATGAAAATGTTTATCCTGCTGAAGAGAAATACACTGCCGAGATGAAAGCTTTTCGTGATGCTGGTAACCCTTGGCAGATCCCTAAGGTTTTAAATGAATTAAAGCAAAAAGCAAAAGATCAGGGTTTGTGGAATTTTTTCTTGCCTGAAAGTGAAAGTGGTTTTGGCTTAACTAATTTAGAGTATGCGCCACTTGCAGAAATGATGGGAAAAGTAAGTTTTGCTTCTGAAATATTTAATTGTTCTGCGCCAGACACAGGCAATATGGAGGTTCTTGATAAATTTGGTTCGGATTTTCAAAAACAAAAATGGTTACAACCCCTTTTAGATGGCGAAATCAGATCAGCTTTTGCTATGACAGAGCCCAACGTGGCCTCTTCTGATGCCACCAACATAGAAAGCAAGATCGAAAAGGACGGAGATGAATATGTAATCAATGGAGAGAAATGGTGGACCTCCGGATTTGGCAGGCCTGATTGTAAAGTAATGATTTTTATGGGTGTTACAAACCCAGAAAACCCTAAACACCAAAGACAATCACAAATCCTTATTCCCACAGATGCCAGAGGCATTGAAAATCTCAGGATGTTGTCTGTCTATGGTGCAGACCATGCCCCTAACGGGCACGCTCACCTTAAACTTAAAAATGTAAGAGTTCCAAAAGAAAACTTAATTTTAGGAGAAGGTAGAGGTTTTGAGATAGCTCAAGGAAGCCTTGGCCCAGGAAGAATTCATCATTGTATGCGAATCATTGGAGTTGCAGAAAGAGCTTTAGACCT
>MDSV01235739.1_pt1 | contig 21808 bp, 19 predicted proteins | sample 810851 | NCBI WGS metagenome assembly MDSV01 (sample SAMN05326640, study PRJNA326480) | marine metagenome | isolation source: seawater | place: Atlantic Ocean: North East | collected 2012 | reverse complement strand
TTTCCATTGTGACATAAACTAATTCTTCTTGGAAAAACACTATAAAAAGGTTGGATGTTGTCAGTTAATCCATTTGTTCCGTAACGAACATGACCCATATAATTTTGACAATGTGAATTATCTTCATTCTCTTTTTGAAACGCATATTTTACTAATCCATCATATTTACGCACACATAATTCGTTACAAATTCCTACACTGTCTTGTCCTCTATGTTGTAAACACATTAATCCTTCAAATATTTCATAAAAAATATCTTTATTTTTAATATTACTATGAACTCCAATAATACCACACATAATGTATTTATAAGAATTACATTTAAATAATATATTTAAACATTATATAATTGAGTAATAAAATCTTGAATACTACTTAACCAAATATTTCCACAATCTTCTCTATCTTCTTTATTGTAGGTTGCATCACAATTAGTGTCTAATTGTAATAATTGTATATTTTCAGCATTATTTAACCATGTATCATGATAATGTTTGCATTTTTCCAAATATTCTAAACTAATGTTTGTTTCTCCATTTCTATCTCTTTGTTTGATTCTTTCCAAACTTACAGAGGGGTCTGCATCTACGTAAACAACCGCATCTACATTCATATCTTGTTTTCTTGTTTTATAAAAATATTCATAAATTTCATACTCTACGTCTTCCATATTATTTTCGTTTTTTAGCATTTTTGCAAAAACCATGTTATCTGCCTCTAATGATCTTTCACATATGACATATTTACAATTTGGATTCTTAGCGATAGCTTCAGCTAACGTAGCTGTTCTTGTCGCATACGCCATTACTTGAAATGCAAACGAATATTTCACTGGATTTTCATAAAATTTTTCTAATATATTTTTGCTATTTTTATCTTTTATGGATTGCCATATATTGACAGGTTCTCTCACAAAAACAAAATGATCCTTTTTCCAACCATTTTCTTCATTCAATATAAATTTTTCAAAATTATTCAAAATTGTTGTCTTTCCAGAACCAATATTTCCTTCAATTGATATAATAAGTGGCATAGTAATTTCTTTCTACAATAAGTATTTACTATTTTGAAATCAATTTTTTATAGCAGCAACTATTGATAATATTATGTTATAATATATTATATGAACCTTGAATATATAATATATTTGTTTCTTGTTGTAATCATATTTGTAATATTCTATTATTATTTCAACAAAAAAACAAAAGAAGGTGTTACAAATATTGTAAATATGAAAACAAATGAAAACGGGACAAAACGAATTCCTTTAAATATTTATCAAACTTGGAAAACATTAAATTTACCAACAAAAATGAAAAAATGTGTAGATTATGTAAAGCATCAAAATCCAGAATTTAAACATTATTTATATGACGATGAAATGTGTGCAAGTTTTATTAAGAAACATTTTTCAAAAGATGTATTCAACACTTATAATAAACTTAAACCAGGTGCATATAAAGCAGATTTATGGAGGTATTGTGTTTTATATATTAACGGTGGCATATATATGGATATTAAATTTCAAAATATTCCTGGTTTTAAATTAATCGGAATTACAGAAAAAGAACATTATGTTAGGGATCTAATGGAAAGTGGTGGTGGAATTTACAACGCATTTATTGTTAGTTATCCAAATAATCCCTCTTTATTAGAAGCCATTAAACAAATTGTAAAAAACACCGAAAACAATTATTATGGAGAAGGCCCGTTGAGTCCAACTGGACCAGTATTACTTAAAAAAATATTTACGTCTGAGCAACTACAAAATATGGAAATGACAATTGGAGATTACAATGGTGAATTATGTATATTTTACAAAAATGTTCCTATTTTAACCTGTTATAAAGGTTATAGAGATGAACAAATAAAAACTAAAAATTACAAACCCTATTCTTATTTATGGGATACCCGAGATATCTATTTTAAGTAATCTTTATTTTTTTGTTATTTTGAACAAGCAGAATAAAGAGAGACCACAAAACTAATACAAAAAATATATAACCCATATATATTTTGTGTAGAAAATGTATAAACTATCTTTGTAATTTATATGTATTCTTTCTTAATAATAACTGTATTCTTTTTACTTTTTTATTTTATAGTTTCACATTTTGGACTCTTTTTGGAAAAGCCAGAGAACCCAGAATTTAAAAACGACAAAATACCTAAAATAATCATACAAACATGGAAAGATGAAAATATACCTCAAAAATATTTACCATTAATAGAAAGTGTAAAATCACTAAATAACGAATATACCTATTTATTTTTTTCTGACGATGATATTGAGTCATTTATGAAAAAAAATTATTTAGAATATTACAACACCTATCAAAATCTACCAATAAAAATACAAAAAATAGACTTTTTTAGATATTTGGCTGTGTATCATTATGGTGGTATCTATTTAGACCTTGATATGCAGGTAAATAAAAATATGGATGAATTATTGTCAAACGATATTGTGTTTCCAGTTGATGAATACATTAACAATTATAATAAAAGAATTAAAAGATACGGGGATTTTTACGATAAAAACCAACATTTTTTACTTGGTCAATATGCATTTGCTTCTGTTCCAAAACATCCTTTTTTGAGAACTTTAATAGATGATATACATAAAAATATAAATAAAACAATAAAAAATGTAAATCATAACAGTGAAAATTATGTTTATTCTACAACTGGTCCGGATTTTGTTACAAAAAAATATATGGAATTTGAGAACAAAAATTCTATTTTAATATTAGACAACCAAAAAAGACAACATTTTGGCGATTTTGCAATTCATAAATATTTCGGTTCATGGAAAAAAACCTAAAACAATACTCTTGAAAAACGATTTACCGGTTTATATTTCAAAATATCAAGTGTATTGGTTGTTGTTTTGAATTCGTCTTTACCGTATACGTCTTGTAACAATAACCATTCAAATAAACCACCTTGGTAACAAAAAACATTTTGAAATCCTAATGACTTTATTTGATTATATTTGTTAATCACAGATTCATCGTTTACATTTTTTCCATAAACAATAATATGTTTTTGTTTAAACTGATACATTTTAATAAGTTCGTTTAATATTTGCTCTTCTTCATGACAAGGGACTGTCTTTTCAATTAAACATTCTTGTTCTCTAAAAGACATTGTATTAATTAGTAAAAAATTATGTGGATAATTAATTGAATATTGTACATCCTCAAATGAAGCCTTTTGTATTTCTTTTTTAAATAATGCAAACATACTAATTTATATCATATTTTTGATTATATATTGTTTTTTCTTCAAATTAAATTATAAAATTGATTACAAATATCAATTTTTTTTATAGTAGTATATTTTAAAATGGACTTATTACAAAACAAACTAACAAGCGCAGAATGGAGCACAATTGAGAAACCAGTTTCCGATGCTGAGAAAAAAATTCTGAATCTTATTATGGAAGGATACTATGATGAAAATATTTGTAAAAATGAGGTGAAAACGTTTAGTTCTTATACCAAAATAGACAAGTCGGAGGAAACAGATTATTTTGTATTCAAAAACTACTTTTATAATGATTTACAAAAGATTGTTAATAAATATGGGTTAGGAACAACACTTACCAATCTCACTGATTTAGGGTTTATGGAGGGTAAAATGATTAAATCTTTAAAAAGCAGTGATTCAATACGTTTAAATAACTCTATTTCTGTTATTGAACAAAACAAATCCATGATTTTTGAATACATACTTATAGATATGTTTTCAACTGTTCTTAAATATATGTATAAGAAAAAGGAAAAATACATTGTTGGATTATACACATTGATTCAATTAAAGAAAAACAATATACAAAATATAAATCCCTTCGTATTAAAATATGTAAATAAGCTAATTGACTATGGAGTTCATACAACAGGACTAAAAAGAATATTTTACAAGTCTGTGGATTTAATTGAAAAAAATAAAGATATTATTAAATATGAAGATGCACAACTATATTCTCATCAAAAGAGACTTTTTAGTCTTTTCAAAAATTACAAACAAAACGAAAAAGAAATGGTAGAAATAATGGATAAACTAATATCTGAAACTGACGAAAAAAAGATTGAAACTCTGAAAACTAATATGGAAGAAAAAAGTGCCAGAAATACTCCAATGTTGGTTTTGTATACAGCTCCTACTGGAACGGGGAAAACACTTTCTCCGATTGGTTTATCTCAACAATATAAGATTATCTTTGTTTGTGTTGCAAGACATATTGGAATGGCGTTAGCGAAAGCAGCAATCTCAGCTGAAAAGAAAATAGCATTCGCCTTTGGTTGTAAAACTGCAGACGATATAAGATTGCATTATTATTCAGCAGTTGAATTTACAAAAAATTACAAATCGGGAGGAATATACAAAGTAGACAATAGTGTAGGAACCAATGTAGAAATCATTATTTGTGATGTGCAATCATATATTACAAGTATGCATTATATGTTAGCTTTTAATGATGAGAAAGATATTATTACGTATTGGGACGAACCTACAATTACATTAGATTATGAAGAACATACTTTACATGAAACAATCCATAATAATTGGAAAGAAAACAAAATATCAAAGGTTATTCTATCTTGTGCTACTTTACCCACGAGACAAGAATTAAACCCTGTATTTATAGATTTTAAGTCAAAATTTGAAAATGCAAGGCTTTATGAAATTACAAGTTATGATTGCAAAAAATCAATACCAATTCTTAATAAATCTGGTTATTGTGTATTACCTCATTATTTATATGATAAATATTCAGATATGTTAAGAGCAGCAAATTACTGTAACACAAATAAAACTCTCTTGCGATATTTTGATCTTAATGAAATTATAAATTTTGTAGAACATATAGAACAGATATTACCCGATAATTATGTAGAATCGTATTTTGGTGATAATATTGAAAATATTACTATGAATAAAATAAAAGAATTCTATTTGGAAATCTTATTAAATATGGAGGAAAGCACTTATACAAAGGTATATGATTACTTTAAAAATAATAAAAAAAATAAATTTCAAAACAATGAAATTGTAAGATCAAAGAGTTTTAACCAGGAAACAACAAATAAAAATTTAGAATTAAGAAGAACAAAAAGTGTATTTGAATTAAAAAATGATAAAAAAGCAACAGGAACAGGTGGTATTTTGGCAACGACAACAGATGCATATACCTTTACTGATGGACCTACTATTTATCTTACTGATGAAATTGATAAAATCGGACAGTTTTATATTCAACAAACGAAAATTGAAAGTTCAGTGTTTACGAATATGATGAATAAAATAAACTCAAACAAAGAAAAAATAGAAAAAATAGAAAAAATAGAAAATTTACTAAAAAGTGAGGAAACCGATTCTTCCAAAGATGATAGTGATAAGATAGAATATACAAAAAAGAGTGAACATGGTAAACTTTCCAATGAGTCAATAAAATTAGTGGAAGAAATGAATTCTCTTAGAAAACGTTTATACTTAATCACATTGGACCCAATTTATAGTCCGAATACTGTGCCTCATCAAAAATTATGGGCTCCTAACGGCGATATTATTGAAAATGCGTTTGTTTCAGAGTTAGGGGAAGAAAATACAAAATCGTTAATGGATTTAAATATTGAAAATGAATACAAAGTGTTATTGTTGCTTGGAATCGGGACATTTAAATATCATTCTAACAAGAAATATATGGAAATGATGAAAGACTTGGCAGATAAACAAAGACTATTTATGATTATTGCTTCAACAGATTATATTTATGGAACAAATTATCAGTTTTGCCATGGTTTTATTGGAAGAGATTTGCAAACAGTCACTCAACAAAAATTAATGCAAGCACTTGGCAGAATCGGACGAAACAATATTCAGCAAGATTACACTATTCGTTTTAGAGACGATAACTTAATAAAACTCATTTTTACAAAACAAGAAAACAATATTGAAGCGAGAAATTTATGTGCTTTGTTTAATAGCGATTAAAGTATGCTTTTGTAATTAAATACGTTTTTTTTACATAAAATTGATACATTTTTGATGTAATTTATATATTCAGTTAAGATATAAATTATAATAACAATAATCCAGTATGTTTCAAGAACAGTTGCTTGAATTATCAAAACTCGCAAAAAATGCTGTATATGATGAACAAAACCAACATAGAAAATTTTATAAGAATTTGGAAAGTATTGTAGACGAAGATAAGATTAAACATAAAATACTGAATAAATGGAATACAATGATTGACGAACCCAGTTATCATGAATTGAGGGAATTATTAAAAAAACGTTTGAATATAACTAACAATACCGAAATTGACGAAAACATTAAATTAGAGAATTGCTATTGGGCAGAGAAATGTGGTTGCATTACAAATAACAACATTTCTCTCCATGCTGTTAACTGTTATAAGGGACAAAGATGGTATGCTAATAATTTGGACGATTATTTTGGAAATGAATTGTATAAATATGAGTTAGTCGTAGGTGGTCCCAAACATGGCACTGTTATTATAAATGGAAATCATGATGAAAATGAGAATGAAGAGGATATTGAAATTAAATTGGATGATTTTAACCGAAAATTTGAATGCATTGAAAATTTAAATAAATTTGTTCAAGATGCATTTGACAAAAATAAAAAAATTAAGGAACGCAATATAAAACTAACAAAAAACTTTGAACTATATACAAAAAAGGTTAAGATCAAAAAAATAATTGAAGTGTATTTATTATTTAAAACAAAATACAATTTAACAATTGGCTATAATAGTTCTTCAAAACGTAGGTATGATATATTTAATAAAAAAATAAAAGAACTAAAAGCTGAGGCTTGTGAACTATTAAAAACAAAAGATATGTGTGATGAAGAACTAAAAATACTATGCCAAGAATTAATAAATATTCTTGATATTGTTAATGATGATATGAAAGATTGGTTAAGTTCAATTGATGATGGAGTAAATGCGTATTTTTGTAAAGATTTAAGCGAGTATATTTGTGATTATATTTAATTAAAATATCTATATAAGACAAACATGTTTAGAAAGTATTTTTTCAAAACTTTTTTTACTCCACAATTATGCGATAAAATAAATATTCAAAAATACCCATGGGGTTGGAAATCAAAGGAAGAAATTAATAAAATAATTAATTATAAAGTTTCTAACAATGAACTATTTATAAATAACGAGCGCAAATTTATTCATGAATATCAATTAAATAAACATACAGAAGATTTATATAGTAAAACTTACCATGCGTTTATAAATAACTACAATTTTTTGAATTCTAATTTGTTTTGTCCAAAATTAGCAAACGGTTTAAATATTTTAAGAAGAAATAGTAATATTGATAATATAGATGAGGACATCAATATTAAAAAAGTGGAATTAATTGACAACTGGATAAAACATGGAAGAGTTAAAAACCAACGAAAATTTTTAGGTATATATGATGAAAATGAATTTATACATGAAATTATTACTGGAATGATTGGTCCAGAATTTCAATCTATTTGGGATCAACAATCAATAAAACAAAAAGTAAGAATATTGATAAAATTAGAGAACAGAGATGATGTGTTTGAATTTGAAAGAAATTTAATGGTTCATAATGATGAGTGGCAACTTTGCAATATTAATAGAATTATTGTGTAAATTAAGAATACGACTTAAAATAAGAAATTGTTTTTTCTAATCCTTCGTTTAAACTCGTTTTGGGTTCCCATTCTAAGAACTCTTTTGCTTTTTTTAAACAAGGTTTCCTTTGTATTGGGTCGTCAAGTGGAAGCTTGTGAAAAATTATTTTTGATTTGGTTTCTTTTATTAAATCTAAAATAACATTTACTAAAACATTTACAGTTATTTCATTATCATTTCCAATATTTACTGGTCCTGTTGTTTTTTCATTATTCATTAATTTTATCAATCCAGAAACTGTATCATCTACATAACAAAAACTCCTTGTTTGTTCTCCATTACCATAAACTGTAATATCTTGATTCTCTATCATTTGATTTATAAAATTACTGACCACCCTTCCATCATTTTTATTCATTTTTGGACCATAAGTATTAAATATTCTTGCAACACGAATATCAAGTTGATGAAATCTATGATAATCAAACAATAAAGTTTCTGATATTCTTTTTCCTTCATCGTAACACGAACGAATACCATTTGGATTTACATTTCCAAAATATTCTTCATTTTGAGGACTTATATGAGGATTTCCGTATATTTCTGAGGTAGAAGATAATAATAATCTTGCTTTATTTCTTTTCGCCAATTCACACATATTCTTTGTTCCAATGTAATTTGTATCAAGTGTAAAAATGGGGTCCTTCTGATAATCTTTTGGTGAGGCTGGACATGCTAAGTGATAAATAGTGTTTACTTCTACAAAAATTGGATGGATAATATCGTGATATATAAATTCAAAATTTGAATTAGAGAATAAATTAGTAACATTGTTTATGTTTCCTGTATAGTTATTATCCAAACAGATAACGTAATTGTTTGAATCTTCCAATAGTTTTTCACATAAATTTGAACCAATAAAGCCAGTTCCACCAGTAACTAAAATTCTGTTCATTTATACAAATAATAAATTTGAAATTTTAAGTTGATTATTTAATTAATAACAATAATATTAATTAAATGATTGATATTGTTTTAATAACAAAATTATAGACCTGTTTTGTAATTTACAACATATGGGTTCTCCTTTAATTGTTCTTCAAAACGAATATTATTTCTTTCTTCATTTACATTGGAAGGTAAAGCATTGTGATTGCCAGCAACACGACCCATATTGGCTACATCTGGTGATGCATATGGCATATTTCCTACAATATCACGACTGTTTTTAAGTGATTCATCCCGGGTTCTCTCACGAACGTGCATATCTGCGTTTAATAATGACATATTACCCTTTGTTAATCTTCCATTAATTGTGCTTGACTTAACATCATTATTTCTTTGATTTCCAATTGCTTCATAAGACTTAAGTTCTCTATGTCCATCTGTAGCTCCTACACCGCCAGTATAAAAGAAATCACCTGTTTCGTTTCTTGTTGTGTATGCGACTTGATGGTCAGTAACCATGTAAGCACCACCATTTTGGTTTGAGTTAATGTTCATATGATTTTTAGAATTCTCTGTAGTCTCACGAATGGTGGTTGGTAATCTATCAGCAGGGTTAAAGATGTAAGAATTTGGCACCTTTTTACCAGGATTTTGATAAGGTCTTAGAGAACCAATTACATTTTCTTTTCTGGAAGGTCTTAAAACATCCAATAATGGAGCAACTGCTGCATTTAATCCTCCACTTACCATTCCAAAATAAGTATCTTGTTTATTGGATGAACGGTTATTAGGATAAGCCTTTTTAGATTTAATACCATAATCGTCTGTTGTTGCTGCATTACGACTATTTGCATTGGCAACTCCAAAAGGTGTAGGACCTAATTGTTGATTATGAGAAGGCATATACTCTCCAGGAATGTAACTTGCATTTTGTTCTGCACCAGCAACACCAGTATATGATGTAGTGGTTTCAGGTCTTGTTACATGTCTATCAATAGGAATAGAATGAAGAGCTGGTCCTTTTTCTAAACCAGTTGTGGTTAAATATCTATCTTTTGTCATTTCAAAATCAGTATCAGGTCTGTTCTTTTCAAATGCACCCATACTTTCTGCAGTTGGTGCAGTTTGTGTAATTCCATTAGCAGGACCTTCATGACCAATTAAAGATACACCACCAGCTCTGGGGTTGGTGAGAACTCTTAAATCATCAACAGTCTTTGGCATCCATGTATCACGATTCATCATTCCTGAATTGAAACCTTCTGAACCATCACCTAAACCAGGAGCAACTCTTTCTTCTTCAAATGGTTTTACATTAGCCATTTTCATACTGGGATTAATTCTTGATTGAATAAAGTTGTTTTGATTAGGAGTTCCATATGCCCAATGCACATTTTCATCAGGTTTGAATAAAGGTGATTGTTCTTTTTTAACAGATATTTGAGAACCACTACCGGTATAACTATCTAATAATCCTTCATTTGTATTAGCTAATGCTTTTACGGTTCTCAAATTACTTCCAAAATAAGGAACCATGTTATTATGTTGAAAATAACTACTATTTACTTTATCTCCAGTCATTGAGTAAAAATTGGGCTGCTCTACTGAATCCGTAGTTGCCTGATTTTGCTTTGAATGGAAATATTTATCAGTATATACACCTTGGCTATCAAATTTATTTAATCTTGATAAAGAAGATGTTTTTTCATATTCTTCCAAACCTTCAACATTGTTTTCGTTATAATTTTTATCAGGAGTATTGGTGTTCGGTAAATAATTTGTAAAGGATTCATCGGACTTTTCATCCTTTTTTTGATTAGAAACCACATATAATAATCCTAATGCAACACCTGGTATCGCTAATTCCATTATAATATATAATATTATAATAACATATTATAAATTTGTTGTTTTAATGAAATTTTGAATTATTACAAACATTCTTATTTTTTCCCATACACATACTTGATTCACCATTGAAAAAATTATTGTATCCTCCAACCATGGGAACTTTGGTGACATGAAAATCTTTCTCTAAAATGCGTGTTTGGATATTATGGTCAAAAGTTCTTTCTAAATTATTTTGAGGATTCAAGTAAGGAGTTTCCCATCTATTTCTCTCTAAATCTCTGTAGCTCCAAGCGGGATGTGATGCTCTGGATTCCTCAGTAGTGGGTAATTCGTCCTTATATTTATAAGGAGATGAATTGACTGCGCTTTTTTGATAATTATTTTTATTTATCAAATCTCTGTTTAATGTTCTCGTCAATCCGTGTAAATCACTTTCAATGTTTACAGTATTAGTATGTAGATTTGCACCCCATTTTTGTAATCTAAAATGAGGGTCTTCTTTAAAAGGAAGATCCATACCAGCACCAGGTGTATTTAAAAAATATCTACCTTGAAACGTGCTTTCATCTAATTGTTTTTTAATCCTACTTGGGTCATCATGAAATCTTGTAAATGACATTAGTTATTATATAACAATAAAATATTTGTTTGGAAAAATATATTTAAATATTGGTTTATAGAAATACATATGGCTGAACTTCCTAAAATATGTTTGAATATGATAGTTAAAAATGAAAGTAAGATTATTACTCGTTTATTAGACTCTGTTTCAATATTACTTGATTATTATGTCATTGTAGATACAGGTAGCACAGACAATACAATTGAAGTAATTACTGAATTCTTCAAAAATAAAAATATTAAAGGAAAAATATTACGAAAAGAGTTTGAAAATTTTGGAACAACAAGAAGTTATGCTTTAGACAAATGCGTATCAGAACCAAATTCTGATTTTATTTTGTTATTGGATGCTGATATGAAAGTGCAATTTAAAGAAGATTTTGATCCTCAACACTTTAAAAGAAAATTAATATTTGATGCGTATTATTTAATGCAGGGTAATGATAATCTCGTTTATAAAAATGTAAGATTTGTAAGAAATTCTAAAAGATTTTTCTATAAAGGAGCCACTCATGAATTTGTAACAACGCACAATCAGTATACAAACGGCACTATAGCAAAAGATATTATGTATATTAATGATATTGGTGATGGTGGTTCAAAAGGAAATAAATTTAAAAGAGATATTGATTTATTAGAAAAGGCAATTAAAAATGAACCAAATAATATTAGATATTTATTTTATCTTGCAAACAGTTACAAAGACGATGGACAATATGAAAAAGCTATTACTTACTATCAAAAAAGAATTAAAAGTAATGGATGGGATCAAGAAATATTTTGTTCTTATTATTATCAAGGTTTGTGTTATCAAAGTTTGAATAGAATGGCAGAGGCCATTTCCAGTTGGCTTTTTGGTTTTCAATTTATGCCTTCCAGATTAGAAACTATATACGCAATTATTAATTTTTATAGAACAACTGGAAACAATTTACTTGCCTATCATTTTTTTAAGATTGCTCAAGAACATAGAAATTTACTTGGAAAAGATGAAGACCAATTGTTTTTATCAAAGGACATATATGATTATAAATTAGATTATGAACTTACTATTATTGGTTATTATGCAAAATTGGATCCTTTGGAAATGAATAATTTATGTGTGTATCTATTAAATAAAAACGTGCCCGATGATATTAAAAATAACATTTTGTTTAATTATAAATTTTATTCTCAAAAACTCAGTGAATTGAAATGTAAATCAAAAATGCAAATTGAATTATTAAAAGAAACTGGAAAAAATTTAAAAACAGAACATTCATATCAATTCCATCCATCTACTCCTTCCATTTGTATGCATAATGGTAAATTAGTTTCTGTAGTGAGATATGTAGATTATTATTTAGATGGAGAAGGTTACTATAAGTCAAAAAATGGTGCTGGAAATTATGATAACTTGAAGACTATTACAACAAGAAATGTGTTTAATGTATTTAATATAAATGATAATAAATTAGAGCTGGAAAAAGAATTTGAATTAAAATATGACACGCAATACGATGGTTATTATAAAGGCACAGAAGACGTAAGAATAATGAGTGATAATGAAAATATTTACTTCACTGGAAATAAAATTACGAAAAACAATCCACTTCATATTCACATTGAATATGGAAAAATAAATTTAGAAAATGAACGTTCCGAATCATGTTTATTAAATATTGAAAACAAAAATAGAATAGAAAAAAATTGGGTATTATTTAAAAAAGGTGGTAAAAATTATATTATTTATAATTGGTTTCCATTAACAGTTTGTAGTTTTGACGAAACACTTTTTGATGAAAGTTTATCAACATATGATGTAGATATATGTGAAAAAATAGAAACATCATCTTTGTTCAAGTTAGTAAGAGGTTCAACAAATGGAATAGTGATAGGAAATGAAATTTGGTTTATTGTGCATGTAGTAAGTTATGAATCAAAGCGTCATTATTATCATATGTTTGTAACATTAGATTTGGATACATTTAAAGTGAAAAAATATTCCAGTGTTTTCACCTTTGATAAAAATAGAATAGAATATTCACTTGGATTTGTTTATATTGAAAAGGAAGATAAATTTTTAATTGGATATAGTAAAAATGACAGCGAACCAGATTACATGTTTATAAAAAAATCGGATGTTGAACCATTTATGCAAGATTTTAGTTAGATTCTTCTTCTTCTTCAAATTCAATTACTTTTGCATTTCTACAATTTTCGCCGTATGTTTTTCGGTGCCATTTTGAAATACCATATGTTTGTATGCCCTCACGATGTTGTTTTGTTCCATAACCAACATTTTTTCGGAATCCATAATATTCATCCAATTTTGGGTATTTGTCACAGATTTGTTGTATATATTCATCTCTTGATGTTTTAGCAATAATACTTGCAGCAGCGATCCCCATATATTTTGCATCACCTTGTTCTATTGTGACACTTTTTAATTGTTTCAAAGATTCACTTTTAGAATCATATGTCATATAAGGTGTGAAATAATTACCATCTACTACAGCAATAAAGTCATCTATGTTTACTTCATTATCCTTTAGTTGTATATTTTGAATGATTTTTTTAATACAATTATGCATTCCTTGCATAACAGATTTTAATATGTTAATTTTATCAATAACGTCTGCATCTACAAACTCTACATGCCAAGCAAGTGCATTTTTTTTAATATATTCAGAAACAGCATTAATTTTTTTTTTAGATGAAAACTTTTTACTATCTTTTACGTCTTTTCCATCAAATAACAAAGGATCTTTAGGTAAAATTACACAAGCTACGTATACTCTTCCAAATAAACAACCTCTTCCAGCTTCGTCTATACATATTTCATATTTATTTAGTTCATCATAAAACCTTTCCAACATGTTTATTTTCTATAATTATACAAAATAAATTTATTCAATTTTTATTTATAACTTTTTGAAACATATATTTTCAACATATACTATATATCCTTAAATGAAATTGAAAATCACACCATTAATAATATTTTTAGTGATGTTAACTATTTTGATTGTTTTTACAATGATTTGTAAGTTACCTTTTATGCAAGAAGGCTTCATTTCATTCCAACAATCAAGTTCAGAAGGTTCAAGAGAAGTCATACCACAATATAATAGTTCAGAAAGACCTTATAAATTATATGACAGTATGTATTTTGACAATATAAATGGTAATTTAATAGAAGTTGACTCTCCTGCTTATGTAAGTGGTAATGTTGATTTAACAGGAAATACAATAAGCAGTATTAGTGTTTTACCAAGAAATTCAGTTGATGTATATACTTATGAAATCAGTTCAACAAATCAAATTCTCCCTGCACAACCTACCAGTCTTAACTCATCTTATAAGTCAATGATTTACAGAAGTGAAAGTGATACAACAAGTAAATATACAGTATTTTACATGCCATGGGGTAAAAAGACATATTTGCATGTAATTAATACCTCAACAAATCCTGCTCAGAGTGAACATTTCTATTTATTTAGTGATACTTCTGTTGTGTATAACAAAGATTTAAATAGTGCACCTTTAACTGCATCAAGTTATATTCAAGACACCGATTCCAATAATAATTATGAAATAATTATTTCAAATTATAATAGTGCCAGAAAGGTATATCAAATTTCAAAATACGTAAAATATGATTTGAAGAATGGTAATCTTTTAATTACAAGCAACCAAAATAACTCTATTGAGGTGCATAAAAGAAACACCGAGAGTAAAATTTCTATCAATGTATCTTCAAGTGATGAAGAAAGAACATTTGGTAATGATGAAAGTTACACAAGTGTTGATTTCACAGTAAGATTGATAAACGATGAAAGTGGTGCAAATACAGTGTTATTTGTATGCCAAGGTTTTGATTCTTTAGTCGCTGTTATTGGAAAAGATTACCAAGACAATATTGTATTAAAAACAGTAAAACGTTTTAACCCTAACGGATTAGATAACGGAGAAGGTATTGATTCTTCCAGTTCTGTTAACAATTTGACGAATACTGCTTATTCTGATTTATTAAGTAGATTTTTAACAGATTCTCCAGATGATGCAAGCATTCAAGACATTTTCAAAAACTTATTAAATCAACAATCTTCTATGCAAAGTGAAGAAACAACAAATTTAGACAACTATATCCTCAAAACTCAAGTTGTTCCTCCTGTATGTCCCGCCTGCCCTGCTTGTCCCAATTTAGAACTTGACAAGGATTCCTTATGTGGTAACTGTGGTGGAAACGGAGGTTCTGGCACATTGTCTGGAAATGGAAACTCAACTGTCGCAGGAGACGCTGTCTCAAAAAACAATGAGAAAGACTTAACTGAAGAAGTATCAGATACTACATCTAATACACTTGATGCCGTTGGTGATGTAACTTCTGGTGCATTGGGAACTGTTGGAAATGTTGCTTCAGGTGCATTAGGTGCTGTCGGTGATGTTGCTTCAGGTGCAGTTGATGCTGTCGGTGATGTTGCTTCCAGTGTAGTTGATGCAGGTAGTGATGTAGTAGATGCTGCTTCAGATGATAATACTAATTTGATGAATTCCAATACACAAGTTCTCGCAAACTCTGAAACTGACCCTTATTCTTATCATGGTCAAGTTCCTTACAAACCCCCTACTGAATTTTTACCAAGAACTGCTGATTTCGGAGCATTCGGTAAGTAATTCGTTTATTTAATTATATAAACATAGTGATATTTATATAATCAACATGGAAAATTTGAATGTAAATTCCTTTTTCAAAAAAAGACAAGAAATAGAAGATAATATTATTCGTCTTTTACAAGATTTTGAAGAAAAATGTAATGATATTACTTATAAAAAGGGAATTTATTTATTTGGTTCTCCAGGATGTGGTAAAACTTATTTCATTTCGCAAATATTAAAAAAGGTAGGTTATGATGCAATTAAATATGATGCTGGTGATATTAGAAATAAGAACTTAATTGAAACAATTACATCAAATAATATTTCTAATCAAAACGTCTTAGAAATGATGACAAAAAAAACTAAGAAAATAGCTATTGTAATGGACGAAATTGATGGAATGAACAATGGAGATAAAGGTGGTATTAATGCACTTATTAAGTTGATAAGACAAAAGAAAACAAGAAAACAGAAAACAGAAGGAAAAACAATGAATCCAATAATTTGTATTGGAAATTATTACACAGATAAGAAAATGAGAGAACTTATGAAAGTATGTAATATTTTTGAATTGCCAAAACCCGATAATCAAGAAATAAAGACTCTTTTACAAACTTGTCTTAAAGATAATGTAAATATTTCTAACGAAAATTATGAAGTTATTTTAAATTATATTGAAGGAGATATGAGAAAATTAAATTTTGCGATCAATGTTCTCAAAAATAAAAATGTAAATGATGAAAATTCTATTATTAAATTATTTCATATGAAAAGTTATAATGAAGACTCAAAATCAATCACCAATCAACTTTTGGAAAACAAATATGATTTAAATATGCATAATTATTTAATGAATGAAACAGATAGAACGATTGTTGCTTTACTTTGGCACGAAAATATTATTGAAAAATTAAAACAAATTCCGAACAAAAATGCATATCCATTATATTATAAGATTCTCAGAAATATTTGTTTTGCAGATTATATAGATAGAATCACATTTCAAAATCAAATCTGGCAATTTAATGAAATGAGTTCATTAATCAAAACTTTTTATAATAATAAAGTGTTTCATGATTTTTTACAAGATAAAAAACTTGAAAAATTAGATGAAATCAGATTTACCAAGGTATTGACAAAATATTCTACAGAGTATAACAATTCATTATTTATTCAAGATTTATCACAAAAACTATGTATGGAAAAGAAAGATATTATTTCTCTTTTTCAAGAAATTAGATTATGTATTGGAAAAGACTTTTGTAATAACAACGATTTATTATCAAATATTGAAAAAATATTTGAAGATTATGAAATTTGTAAATTGGATATAAAAAGGCTATACCGATATTTGGATAAAAACTCAAAGAAAGATGGAGCAACAGAAGAATTTGATGAATAAAATTGATAATAGAAAAAATCATTTTTAGTTTCAGCATAAAAATGATTCGTAATACCGTTACTATTTGTTATTCACTTCCTTATGGAAAAAAATATTTGCAACAAAATTTAAAATCACGCAAATATCCAATACATAAAACAATAAGACCAGTTAAAATCCCTTCTGTTGAATTTAATTTAAAAAAAAGCAAATTTAAAGAAAATGCAAAAATAATAGAGAATTATTATAAAGAATATTTACGAGAAACTCTTTAAATTATGCATACAACTGTTTCCATACATTTCCATCTTCCCATCTAATTTCTCTGTTTTTCATGTATGCATTATAAACAGGTTTATGTGTTAATCCTTTTTTATTGTTAAAATTCACACTAATATTATATTTATTTGTTCCTATTGTTTTATCTTTGTAATGCGTTACCTCTGCAAACCAATGTCCTTTTTCTTTTTCATCGTTTCCATAAGCACCTTTAATTAGTGATTGATTTTCTCCAATTTTAGTCATTATTCTTAAACAACCTCCATGTTTTGGGTCATAATAATATTTTTCCTTCATATAAATATTATTATAAAAAAATTAACAGAAAAAATCTGGCATTAACTCTTTTTCTTTTATATGTTTGTTTACTCTATACTTTTCTACATCCATATCCAAGGACGCAAGCACTTCATCATCAATAAAATTTTTACCATTACATTTTGCAGAATCACTCATAAATATAGCTTGTGCAGCATCACCCATAATATCTGTTGTTCTTGAAATATTTACCATTTCATCACCACCTAATAGGTTTTGAACAGGTGCAGTATTTATTGTTGTGCGTGGCCATAACGTATTTACTGCAATATTTGGAAATTCTTTATTCCAATATTTAGACATTAGAGACATATTAAACTTGGATAAACTATAAAACATATGATTTGTCCACCATTCATCTGTATATAACATATCTAAAGGCGGTGCAATAATTAACATATGTCCATTATGATGTTTATGCATATGTTGCAAACATTTTTGTCCAAATAAATATGAGCCAGTTATATTCACTGAACTCATTAACTCCACTTCTTTTGATGTTTGTTTTATTGTATTGTTTAAACATAAAGCACTTGCATTTAAAATAACTCCATCAATAGTGCCATACACATCAATTGCTTCTCTAATTGCAAAATCAATTTCTTTTTCTACACGCACATCGCATGGAATACCCATACAACTTGGTTTTTTGACCAAATCACATATTTCTTCCGCTGCACTAAAAATTGTTCCACTTAGTTTTGGATGTTTTTGTTGTGTTTTTCCAACAATAGTCACATTTGCGCCTTGAAGTGCCAACTTTTTCGCAATATTAAATCCAATACCCCTTGTTCCTCCAGATACAATATAATTTTTATTTTTTAAATTTGATAATACAGGTGTTAGTGTCTTATCTTTCTTAATTGATTTCAATACAAATGCATAATTATTTTTCATTTGTATTGATTACTAATTTGTCTTTAAATGTATATATTAAACTTCATTTATATTCACAGAAACAACAGGTTTACTTTTGTTAATAGGAACATCTACAAAATCACCATTTAGTTCAAGATTATCACCGAATTCTTCTTTTAATTTTTTATTTTCTGCTTCCAATTTATCTGCTTTCATAGACATTTCCAATAATTGACTTTGCATTACTAACAATGCATTATTTAATTGTTCTTTTTCCTTTTCCAATCCATCTGCTTTCATTGATATTTCAATTAATTGATTTTGCAATGACATTAAACCACCATTCATTTGTTGTTTCTCATTATTTAATGAATTAATTGCATTTTGCATATTTTTTAATTGACCTTGTTGATTTTCAATAATTTGCACAACTTCACGATTATTCAAAGCCTTTGGTTCTTTTCCAGGTTCATTCATCATAATGGGACCATTGTTTTGTTTATCCATAGCTTCTTTAATCATTTTATCACGGTTTGCTTCTATTTCTTTCATTTGTTTCAATACATCAGGTTTCATATTTGGTAAACCTGGTTCGTATTTACTTAGTAATTTATCAATATCTTTCATAAAAAACTTTTTTATAGGTTTTTCACTGTCATATTTTATAAACGTTTCTACTGTTTTATCAGATTCCTTAAAAAAATCAGGATGTGCATTATCAAACATTTTTCTTTTATCATATGTATTATGTTCATGTGAAAAAACTAAAATAGATTTCAATGGGTCCAACTGCACAAATGGAACAGTATAATCCTTTAAAAATGCTTTTTCTTCAGCTAAAGCTGCGTCATCATTATATCTTGTATTATTAAGAAGTTCTCTTTTAAATGCAAAGGTTCCTGCTGTTGCATGATTCGGACCATAAGGACCACATTGAATCATTTTCTGAACATGTTTAAAATAAATATAAATTTCACTACTACCAGCACATAAAGCTTTTGGGTCATTTAATAATTTTTCAACCGCATGTGAAACTCTGTCTGGTGGGTAATAATCATCGTCATCCATATACACAATAATTGAACCACGACATTGTTTATGCATAAAGTTTCTTTTTGCACCAAGCATTATTTTTTCATCTAATTGAAAATAACGTATTTGTGGTATTTCAGAAGATTCTACTAAATCTTTAATTTTATCAGTTCCATCATCTACAATAATCCATTCCATTCTATTTTTAGGATAATCTTGATTTTTAAAACATTCAAACATCGTTTTAATAAAAGGTCTTCTGTTAAATGTCGGAGTGCAAATAGAAACTAAAGGACGATGTTTATTCACGTTTTTTTTAGTCATTGATATGTAATAGTTGAATTTTAAATTTTATATACTTAAACTAATAATAAACTTTATTTAAAGGTTCAAAATATTCTAAAAAAACTCTTATATCGCATGAAAAGTTAATACCAACCAAAAATAATAATTGAAATAAACTACAATTATTATTAAACATCTTTATCTAAATTTAACACCTTATTTAATTGTTCACCTAAAGATAAATACAATGAAGTTCCAATAGTAATAATAAATATGAAATTAAGATAGACAAATGACTGTTTTAATGTAAATCCAGGAAGCATACCTGGATTATTGGATAATTCACTATTCATAATGAAGATATAAGCTATTGCTGTAAGCACAAAAACAATAGACAATAGATTGCTTTTAAATATTGAAAAAAAGTTCACAGCCATTCTTAAAAGTGTATTGAATATACTTTCACCCTCACAACTTTTTGATAAATTGGATGGAATTGAATTATCAATATGAAAATTTAATTTTTTAATAAGTTCTGAATAGTTTTCTTTAGAATAAATGCTAATTGCAAAAAATGAGTACGCAAAGAAATAAACAATACACATAGCAGCTCCCAGAGGGACACTTATAATCATAATTAAAAGTAATCTGATAAATAATAATGGAAGCAAAATCATCCATCCATCTAAATACATCCTTGCTCCTTCTGGGTCCATAAGAGTCTCTGCAAAGGAAACAAAAAACATAATAAATACAGCAGCAAACATTAAATTCATAAGGACGTTACTTGTTGTATCACGAACAAGTCCAACAAAAAAATCTTTCATTGCACTTACACAATTTTTTAAAACGAAAAACACAGTGAAAAATATAAGTATAAAATTCATTTTACCATTGAAAATGGTTGCAAAAAAAGAAGGGATTAAAATGGTTAACAAATAGTCCAATCCACAAGGAAACATTATTGCAAACTCAAAAAAAAATAAAAACAATGCCAATGGTCCTGCTGCTCCTGCTGATTCTGGGTCATCAGGATTAATAATAGCCTGCTTTTTTAAATCGGATATTGACAAATGCGGTATTTTTACGTCTTGATTATCTAAAATATAAAACATAAGAAAATACCAATTATATGAAATAGGAAAACTGAATAACGCAGCAATTAGAACAGAAATATATTCAGCAATAATTTTTTTATCATTTGCTGTCGCTGTCCCTCCTGATATTCCATCTGTTAATGAATCTGAAAACATATTAAGAATTTTAACTGAAGAATCATAAGTATTCTCCATAGATCTTGCAAAAGACTCTCTCCAATCTAAGTCTCCTTCTGGGTCTTCTACGTCATCGTGTCCCTCCCAATTATCTCTATTTTCTTTGTCATTTATGTTAGTTTGTCCTTCAATTATATTGTTGAAACTTTCTACACCACTTTTTTTATCTTCTTTCTTGTCGTTTTTTTCTTTGTCTTGATTATTAGTGAGTGTATTAAAGGTTTCAATATTTTTAAAATTATTTTTAACATTTTTTTTTCGTTTTCTAATATTTTTTAATTTATTCTCCATATTTACAGTTTCTATATTGTGTTCTTCTATGGGTATAGAATCTCTAAATTCTTTTTTTTTACTTATTTTCTTATTATATAAATCCATAAATATATTATATATATAATACCATAATATATTTGCATTCTTAACTTGTTTATCTTGCATGCATCATTCCACAATTTCCACCAATAATTGAAAGAACATTATATCTTTCTTCAAATAAAGTAAGATTGTAACTGTATTCATATAATCTAAAGTTTGATTTACGAACACCGATTAAATTTCCATCTTCATCGCAAACTACATCAAAGTTAGAGCCAGAGGGATCTATTGTGGGTATATACGTATTCAATTCAAGTTCAATGTTTTTAAATTTACTCATATTAATTG
>MDSV01072424.1_pt1 | contig 21818 bp, 18 predicted proteins | sample 810851 | NCBI WGS metagenome assembly MDSV01 (sample SAMN05326640, study PRJNA326480) | marine metagenome | isolation source: seawater | place: Atlantic Ocean: North East | collected 2012 | reverse complement strand
TATGAATTGTTCTCAAATCTTCAACTACTTAGCTTTTGTTTTTTTATAATTACGTATTTTTTAAGTAGAAAAAATCTTTACTTACTTTATGGTTTTGTTGCAGTCGCTACAGCTTTTCTTTCTCAATCTAGATGGGTGGTACTAATAGTTTTTATTTTTATATTTATAATTTTTATAAATTTTTATAAAACCTTTCAGAATGAAATTATATCTTTAGTATTATTTTCTATCTTAATTATTCAGTTTATTCCTGTTTTTGAAAGGAATGAGCCATTCTTCATTTATTTTGAAGAATCAGAAGAAATCATTGAGGACAAAAATGATTCAAACGAATTTACTTACTCACTTGGAGTAATTGAACCAATAACAGATAGACTAAATAGAACATTACCTTGGAAAATGTTTGCAACTGGATATGTGCCAGACTTAACATCGCTTTCTTTTGGTCACGGTCCTGCTTCTTATCTTAACATTGTTAAAAATGCAAAAACTCAAATAACATCAGGCCCTCATTCAAGTTTATTATTAATACTAAATAGATTTGGTATAGTTGGGATACTTATTAGTTTTGTAATGGCATTTACTTTCTTAAAACAGTCAATAAAATACTTGCAGCTTAAAAATCTTATAAGTTTATTAACTGTCTCTGGTCTACTGATTAGTATCGAATTAAAAACAGACTCTCTATTAATACCTGCTGGTGTTGCTATGTTTTTCTTTAATTTATTTTTAATAATAATTCTTCAAAAAGTTTTAATCGAAAAAGAAGAAAGCAGTAAATCTAACAACTAAGTTTTATTTATAAATAGATAAATAAATGATGCTTTTGGCTTTATATATTTCTTTAACTTTATATTTGTTATTTTTAAAAACATCTATGTAGTCGATAAAATCTCTATCCTCTACATAGAAACCTACAAATTTAAAATTGTCAATTGTGTTTTCGCTAAAGTAAGTATCGATAATTTGAGTACAATCTACACCTTTGGTTTGAGGAAAGTCAAAGCAAATTTGAATAAATTTATCATCAAGTAATATTGGCGAAGGTGTGGAAAAGCCTCCCGAACCAAGAGTTCTTTTGTCTTTAGGCATTAAGATTACATTTTCCATCTGAACGTCAACCGGAAAATATAAACTCATGAACCAATGTGATCCGTGATGAATTAGAACTTTAGTATCATCAGCATCTATATCGTTGATTACCAAGTTTGCTAAATTTGTATCAATTGATTTTGTTGTTCTTTCATAGCTAATTGTATTGGTATAAAGATTAAGACCAATTACAACAATTACAAAGCAGATCAATATAAATCGTTCATTAGGAAAAATGGATTTCATTAAATATGATAATCCGTAAGCGATACATATTGAAATAGCACCATAAAGGTAAATATTTGTTCTAGTTCCTCCAAATGGATAAATTTGTAGATAAGACATTATTAATGCAACTCCAAAAAGACTTACAACAAAATTGAATAATTTCTTGCTATTTCTAAATAAAACAAATACTGACACCAGGAATAAAGAAATTGAGAAAACTGTAGGGAAATTTGAAAATCCAAAATTTGTAGGGTTAGACTCACTAAACAAACTAGCCAATGAAAAATATAACCATCTAAATATGAGATACATACCACCTTCAACTGGTACAAAATATGAACTCCACCACTGATTTAATGTTTCATCTCTTAAAACACTGTTCAAAAACAAAATACTTAAAGGGGCAAATGCGAATAACAAAATACCTAATTTTGATATTTTAATTTTTTCTTTTTTTAAAATAAAATCAAGAATTATAAGAAAAGAACAACAAGCAATTGTTATTACTGAAACAAATGAGAAGTATGTAATTATAGATAGTAAAACAAAATCTCTTAGGCTGATATATTTTGTTTTAGTAAATTTAAAATATAAATTTAAAATATAAATCAATATTATTGCGTCATAAATATATGGTTTTGTTCGGATTGAGTAATTTAAATACATGGGAGAAGAAATCAAAAATATTATCATCATAGTTTTTTGCAACTGACTTAGGGGTATGTATTTTAAAAATAAGAGACCAAGTGGTAGAAATTGACCAATTAAAAATAAAATATTTAAAAAATTTTGATCAGAACGAACAAAAGTATACAATTCTTGAAAAAATAGTGAAGAAAGAGGGTGGGATAGACTACAACAAATTAATTTCTCATATAAAGTTGAATATTGACTTCCTGCAAGAACCCAGAGATCGTCTGTAAATAAAAAGTTTACATTAGTTTCTGTTGAAAAATATTGAAAAACATTTGTCGCTATTACAACAGAAATTGCAAGCAAATAATTTAAATTTTTAATCATAAAACTTTTAGTTTTTTTAATCTTGTCCATTTATAAATTTCTTACAAACATATAAATTTAAGTTCAATTAGTATAGAGTCTACTTAAAACTCCATTATCAACTTTAATGCCTTTTTTTGTTGTACTTATTGATTCTTTACTTATTTATAGTTTTGTATAGTCAGTTAACTCTAAATTTGCTAAATTCTCTAAAGAGTGATTTTGCTCAATAAAGCTTATTGCATTTAATTGGACATCAACTAAGTTATTTTTTTTCAGTTTAAAGTTGTCAAAAATTTTCTTTAGATCGCCTTGTTCACAATTAATCAGAAAACCATTGAAATTATCTGATATGATATTGTTTATTCCATCTATATCATTACCAATAACGATTGATCCACATGCCATCGATTCTATTAATGCCTTTGGATTGCCTTCGTAATGAGAACATAAAATAAAAAATTTGAATTTGTTGTAATATTTAGGCAATTCTTCATTTGGTACATGTCCTATGTAATTGATATTCAAATTATTTTGATTTATTTCATTTTGTAACCTATCTGAATATGTGCCCGTACCAATTATATTTAGTTGAGGTAATTCAAAATTTTTATACTCATCTATCAAGAAATCTAAATTTTTCTGATACTCCAACCTACCTACAAATAATATTTCTTCTTTTCTTTCAAAATTAGTATTGAAGAATTTGTTAGTGTCAACAAAATTAGGTCTTAATTTAATCTTATTTTTATTACCAAATCTTTTTTCCAGAAATAACTTATCAGACATTGAAGAAACGTTATATTGATTTGAAAATATTAATGAAATTTTTGTGAGTAGAAAGACAAAAGTACGATTCCAGATGTTTTTGTTCTCATATATTGACCATCTAAGAAGGTCATAGCCTGTTCTAATAATTAATGGTTTCCTGTAGATAATTTTAGAAATAATTGCAACCCAAGAGCCTTTTAACTGATTGGTCTTTAAGATACCTGAGTCTTTGATTATATCTCTAAAAATAAATGGGATGGTAAATGATTTAAAAATATTTATATATTTGTTATCTGAAAATTTAACCCTTGTATATACTGGAAAAATTTTTATACCATCAAGGTCTAGTAGCTCTAAGTCTTCTTTATCTCCATAAGTAATAAGGTTAAACCTAACATTATATTTTTTATAAATATACTTATAGATTTCTAATTCTCTAGATAAAATTCCGGCATTCTTCCAATCACTGAGTGAAACATTGTATGTAAAAAATAATGTTATTTTCATATTTTTAAGTTTAATGATTTAAGTATTGTTGTTTTTTTACAAATTATAATTTTGGTGATTAATTTACAATTCAATTATGTTTATTTATTGATTTAAATTGTTTATCAATAATTTGTGTGCTTGCATTCCTAAAATATAGTTTTTATTGTGTAAAAAATTTTCTAACTCAGATTTAATTGAAGATTGAGATTCAACTATTACTTCCTGATACTTTTCTTTATCATTTTTAGAAAAAATAGAAATTTTATAGTTTAGAAGATCTACATAAAGAGTCCTGTTCTCTTGTACAACTAATATGCTTCGTTCTTTTTTATAAAATTCATTACTCCATAAAAAAGATGCTGTAATATTATTTTGTTTAGTAAGGTTTGCAAAGTAAGTATTTGAAACACTGTTAATTGTAAAAATGTCTTTATCTTCAATTCCGATGAGATAATCAAATAAATCCAAATCATGAATACCTACGTCTCTAAATGACGAGACTGTTTGATTAGAATCACTGATCAAAGAGCATCTTTTAAACTCTATATAGTGCGTTTTGTCATGACCAAGTATTTGCTTAAGTTCGATTATTGTATTGTTAAATCTTTCTACTAACCCAACTGATAAATTTAAATCAGATGATAATTCATTTAAATGCTTAATATCTAAAACTGCAGGTTTTTCAATTAATATTTTTATTTCTTCGTTTACAGATCTTATGTTTTTATATATTTCAAAATGGGTTTCATCAGGCGTTGAAATTATCACATGTGTAAAACCACCAAGTTGATGTAAATCAAAGTCATTTTTAAATTTTTCATCTACTACATTTATTAATGGATCGACAACCGAATAATCAACTGAAAGTTCTTCAAGGTACTTTTGATGTATTTTGCCCATTCTTCCAAAACCAAATAAAAGAACTTTAGCTTTTTTCATAGATTAGTATCTCTCTACAGGAGAATTTTCGAACCACCATACCGGATGTGTTAATACATATAAATATGTTTCTTTATTTTTTACTAAATGCTCTTCTAAGAAACCATCTTTAAATTTTCCAGAACTATCTGATATGTACTTATATTTCTCAAGCAGGTCCTTATCATAAGCCTGGAATTTAATTCCAACTTCTTTAAGACGATTATCGTCATATTCTAATCTATTTGTTCTTGTAGGTTCATGCGGAGCTATATGTTGCAAGGGAGTCTGTAAGAAAGAATCTAATATTTGTTTTTCTAAATGTATTGATTCATATAGATTTTCTTCTGGATAATAATCTTCTTCAAAATGTAAACCAACAATATGCCCAAGAGACTCTAGCTTGTTAAGAATTTCTTTTGAACTATAAGATAGGGCATTGTAATACTTGCAGTGGGTTCTTACAAAATAGGTTGCTTGTACGTCTAAAGATTTTTCTATTTCAGCAAACTTAATTGCATGGTCTAGAGAGAAGTCAATATCATGTCTTAGAAGTATACTTTTCTCATTTGATTCTAAGGCATTAGATAAATTTACAAATTTATAATTTTCTTCTACTGCAAAATTTAAGCAATTTTCATAGCTACTGAATTTAAATTCCATTATTTAAACTCTAGTTAGTAATTTGTTTTTTATATAGATAATTTTTTTTATAATCATCTACTAAGATAGGAAATTTTGCATTTATATCATATTGTTCCTCACAAATTAGTTGTAGTATTGAATTTTTATTCAACTCATACTTTTTGAAGATTGAATGAAGGTCTTTAACATAAGTTATTGAGATTTTATTAGAAATAAATTTTGATTCATCAATATAGCTTTTTGAACCGACACCACTGATATAATTTGAGCAATCATATTTTTTGCATAGTTCAGTTAACAATGTCGTTGCTTTCAAATTGTTTTCTAGTTCAATTTCTGATTTTTTATATATAGGAGTTGGAATTTTCAGAAATTTAAAAATACTAGTTAAGTAAAACAAATTTAATTCAGAAAGGTACAGAAAATTTTTATCTATTGATTCAGTCAATAAATTTTTAATAAATGCAAAAGAGTCAGAATTTTTATATTGGTGTTCTAATGTTTTTATGATCTTGTTTAAAGAAAACTGATATTCCTGACCTAGCCTTACTTGATTAATTGGCTTGCTAGTGTCAGATTTATTTACAGGTAACGTTAAATAAGACTCTCGTCCAGTATCAATAATATTTCTATTTATCCAATTGTTTTTTGAAAACTCTACATCATCCAATATTATATGAAAATCTGATACAGCTACTTTTATAAAGTAGCCAAGCCAGGGGAAAAAATTAGGTTGATGCGCACTAAGATTCATAAAAATTATTTTTTATGTTTAGTGCTTCTTTCTCTGCGACAGGACAGTTGCCGTTTATTCCCAGCTTTTTATAAATTGGTTGATTATAAATTACTTCTGGATAATGGCCTTTTGACTCGTCCCTTAAACCAAGCTCTGCTAAAAATCCTTCCTTATGAATTTTTAAATTTTCTAAACCAATAAGACATAGTGGTTCAGCCAAGCGAAAATTAAATCCTAAATATTCGTGATTGTATCTTCCAACTTGTCCCTGATTTGTAATAGCTCTTATTTTTTCAGCATCTAATTTGGATTCTTTATTGATGGTTATCATTCCACCTTCAAATGTTGAAAAATTCTTTGTTTTATAAAAAGAAAAACATCCAGCATCTCCAAAAGTACCAGCCTTTTTTGTTCCTTTATTACATGGTTTACAAATTTCAGAATTCTCACAGTTAAAGTCACACATCGCACCAAATGCCTGTGCAGCATCTTCAATTACAATCAAATTGTACTTATCTGCCAATTCTTGAATCTTTGGCATGTTACAAACTCTTCCATAAAGATGAACTGGTAATATAGCTTTAGTGTTTTCATTTATCTTTGACTCTATTAAATCTTCATCAATAAGTTTGGAGTCTTCTTTTATGTCAACGAAAACAGGATTGCTGTTTCCAAACAAAATGGAATTACCAGTAGCAATAAATGTAAAAGGGGATGTTATAATTTCAGAATTTGAATCTAAATCTAGTGATAAAAGAGTTGCAATTAGGGCACTCGTTCCAGAATTTACAACAATTACATCTTCGACATCAAAATAATCTTTTAGTTCTTTTTCGAAAATATCTCTAATAACCTGTGGCATAACAACATTCTAACAATTTATAATTTTAAAAATCTTTTCGGCCTTACTCATTGATATTTTGTTGTTTAAAATTATTTTTTCATTTTTATCGAAATAAAAAACACCAGGCCACGGATCAGCCAGTGCACGGGCCATATCATAAATATTTTTAACCGACATGCCTTTTAAAATTTCACCATCCTCATATTTACGTAATTTACAAATATATTCGTTCCCAAGTTTTACTTGTTTTATAGGTGATAAACTGTTTTGTTCAATTCCTTTGATAAGATTAGGTAAAAGCTTAGAAGCTACGTCAACATTCTTATTTAAAACATCTTGTGCAGTGTATTCATTTAAAAGTTCGAATTCTTTTTGAATAACGATATTGCCGCCATCGATTTCTGGGGTAAGTTCATGAATTGTAACTCCTGATTTTTTTTCACCGTTAATAATTTGCCAATTTATTGAATGTGGTCCAGCATAATTAGGCAGTATGGATCCATGAAAATTATAAGCAAAATTAAATAAATCTAAAATGTCTTTTTGAATATAGTGACCGTAATTAAAACTTATGAGTATTTCACCATTAAAAGAATAAATTGTATCTATAAATTTATCGTGCTCAGATTGATTTTTACGAATATGCCTCAATCCTCTAATCTCAAAAATATTACTCATAGAATCAGAAACAAATAAGATATCTGAAAAAAAAGATTTGCAGACATTAATAAATTGTGAATAAGCCTCTAAATTTTTACTAAACAATACTGCTTTCATCAATTCCTCCCATTTTTAGAATTTGTATTAGTTTAGATTCACAAAAATCCTCAAAAGTATAATTAGATCTATATTCATTTTGATAATCATTTTTATCTGTTGCCTCAATTGCTTTATTTAAGTTAATATTCAAATCACCATAAATATTTCCATATCTGAAAACAATATTCTCAAAATAACTAGGAACTGTAATCGGGTAATTGGCTAAAGTAATACAACCAGATGCAACAGTTTCACCTAACAACCTAGGGTATCCTTTCTTTTGTTTATTTACTCGCATATCCATAGTATGAACAGCAATCTTTGAAAGACACAGTATTTCGGATAATAAATTTTGATTTATTGGTCCAAGAAATGTGTGATTCAATTGCTTATTTTGACAAATTTTAATAATTTTTTTAAAGTAATTTTCGTCATTTATCTTACCAATTAACAGAATTTCATAATTTTTTACTGTTGTTGGATTAATTTGTTTAAAAAAATCTAATTGATTTTTAATTTTTGAAATGGAACCAGGAATTACTATATAATTTTTTTTTGTGATTCTTTTTGAAAATTTCTCTATATTTTTTTTAAAATAATTGTCAACAGGAGGACAAAAGTCTTCCTCATCAAAATAAAAGTCAGCAAATTTATAATTTTGTTTATATGACATAGTTTTTACATTTATTATTTTTTTTGAAGAATCAAGAATTTTTTTATAATGTTCATCTTTGTTTAATTCCAGAAGTATTGATGATCTTGCTATAACTAAATCATATTGGTTATCTAATCTGTCAATTTTGACTAATTTATTATTAGAAATTTTAAATATGAATGGGTTTTGAGTATTTTTATAATGAAGCAAATGTATATTGCAATTTGGAAGAACTTTTTTGGTATATGCAGGAAAGCCTATTCCCTCTACCTGATGTAAATAAGGAGGGAACTGTAGAAATAAAATTTTAAGCTTTAATTTCGTATTATGATATTTTGAGTTTATTAAATCTAAGTAGTAAGTTATATCTGATTGTTCATCATGAAGGTACTGTGAAAAATAATTTTTCGGTGGCTCTCTTAATTTATTTATATCAGTAATCGACCAATGATTTAATTCATTATTTTTAATAATAAAATCTGTGAGATTTTTATCTAAATTAGACATTGATTCTTTCATTATTTCAAATGATATTCTTTAAAAAGAAAATAAATTCATCTGCAATATTTTTTGATAAATAAAGCTCTTTAAATTTTCTATTTGCATTTTTTGATAAATTGTTCCTATTTTCTGGTTCACTTAGTTTTTCTAATGAATTCAACAGAGTTTTCTTTGAATGATAAAAAAGTGATACTTCTTCAGAATAATTGATAAAAAAACTTTCTGGATTCAAATCATGTATCAGTGGTATTCCTAATTGGTAAAACACGAATGCTCTGCCTAGATTAGTCTTGCTTTTAAATCTAAAATTGAAATCTGTTTTATATTTTCCGAATCTAGGTGCATTGAAAAAGTTTTTTTGACTAAACATAAAATTAATTAGTCCTATATCAATTTGTTTTAAGTCTTTTTCAAATTTTTTATATTCCCATTTTTTATGCTCTATCTCATAATTGAGCTTCAAACTTTTCAATATTTGTTCTGATTTTTTTACATCATCAGTAATGTTGACAAATTTAATTTTTTTGCCAACTTTCCATTCATTTATTATTTTGAATATATTTTTAAATTTGTGTAAATGCACATGATTACCGTGCGTTCCTAATACAATTTCATCACTGTTCTTATGAACTTTTAGTTCACAATTATTGTATTTATCTTCAATTAGTGCATAGACAAAAACATTTTCGTAGTATTTTTGCGCATAAATCTTTTCTAAGACTGAGCCAACAATGACAAAATTTACATGGTTATATTTTTTATCTAGAGGTGGATTAATTAGACCAACGAGTTTAACATTTTTTTTTGAATCATTAAAAGTATCAAGAAGATCAAAGCTGTTTTTAGAAAAAATAACAACATCGGAGGACAAAGTAGCTTCATTTAGTTTGTCATCTTGGAAAACATGAACAGATTCTTCAAGTTGTAATTGATTAATAAATTGTAAAACAAAAATCCTGTAACTTCCGAGAGATGCATCGTTTTCTTTAGTTAAAAATGTAATATTCAATTATTATCTCCATAGATTTTATGTTTATTCCAAACTATCTATTATTTTACTGACACATATCTGTATCGAATCTTGTTCTGTATCAACAATAATATCTGCATCTTCAGGTATTTCATAATCCATATCAATTCCTGTAACATTTTTTATCTTTTTGGTTTCAGAATAAATATTTTTTGGATTTCTAGCTATACAAGTATCTAATGAAGCCTTTACATAAACAAGGCTAAATTTATCAGCGTCAAATAAATTTCTGGCTTGTAATCTTAATGAGTGGTAAGGAGATATAGTTGTAACTATTGGCATGACCCCTGAATCAGACAATATTTTTGCTACATGGGCTATTCTTCTATTATTTTCGTATCTATCACTTACTGAAAAACCTAGGTCTTTATTTATTGTTTTTCTTAAATTATCTCCATCTAAAATATAATATTTCATTGACAAATTTGAGAGTTCGACTGCTAAATTGTCAGCCAACGTTGTTTTTCCAGATCCAGACAAGCCCGTAAACCATAAGCACTTCGCATTGTCATTGGTAAAATGCTTTAATTTTTTTGGTTGTATTGAAGTAGATCTATCTAGTGAAAAATTTACATAACCAAAACCAACAGTCTCATTACTGTCGATATCTATCACAATAAATTCTGCCAATTTAGGAAATTCAGAATATTTGGTTACGAGAATATACTCCTCAAGCTCAATCGTAGAATTAAAAATAATAGACGAATGTTCAATTTCGGATTTGTTTTTAGAAAAAAATCCTGTTGCTTGTTGATTGTGAAATTTAAAAATATATCTTTTTGATTTTATTTGTTCAGATTTTGAAGCCCACACAAGAGTAGTATTTAATGTATCAGATTTTAAAATAGTATTGACATCCTCAACAAGGATATCTGTATTTTGAATACTGACTTCTGAATCAAACTTTATAGCTAAATTTTTATCTTCTTTTTTAGTTAATTTCACACTTTTGAATCCAGAAAAAATATTTTTAATTTTAATTTTTTCATTTGATGAAAAATTTACAAACGAATCTCCAACTTTAAAGTTATTTCCATATTTGCTAACAAAAACTACTCTATTATTTTCTTTATCTCTATCAACATACTCAACTGGTAATAATGTTGGGTGCTTTTCGGAGTCGTCTTGGTTTATTGATAATATTGAATTGAGCAACGAATTTCCTTTATAAGTTTTCACAATTGTACTTTTCTTAAGAACATTATCTCCGTTAAGTGCAGAAACTGGAATTACTTGAAAGTTTGATATGGATAATTTACTACAATATTCATTTAATTCTTTACTAAGTTGAGAATAAATTTCAGTAGCATTGTCAACAAGATCAAGTTTATTTATTGCAAAAATAACTGTTTTAATTTGTTGAAATAATGAAACTATACTCATGTGGTTTTTAGTTTGACTTAATACTCCCTTTGTGGAATCAACTAAAATTACTGCTACATCTGCAAGAGTTGCAGCATAAGCGGTATTTTTTGTGAACTCTTCATGACCAGGTGAATCAATAAAAACAATATTTTTATCTTTGTAATTCAAATATTTAAATGCCAAATCTATTGTGATGCCTTGACTTTTTTCATCAATCAACCCATCTAGAAGTAAAGAATAATCAATTTCATCATCGTGATTTAACTTTATTGAATCAAGATATTCACTTTGATCTTGAAATATATTGTTTGTTTCAAAAAGTATTCTTCCAAGAAGGGTTGATTTACCATCATCGACACTACCACAGGTCATCACTTTTAAAATTTCCTTCACTAGAAATACCCTTTCTTTTTCTTAATCTCCATGCTACTTTGTGTATCTTTGTCTATGATTCTTCCATATCTTTCTGAGTATTTTGTATTAACTATCTCGTTTATAATCATATCGATGTCAGTTGCGTCACTTTCAATTCCAAGTGTAAGGGGATAGCATCCCAAAGTTCTAAATCGAATGTCTAATTCTTTAATTTTGTCAGTTCTTTTTAGTTCAAACCTGTCGTCATCTAATAAGTAAATCTCTTTGTCTCTAATTACTGATTTTCTTTTTTTTGAAAAATAGAGATTTACAATCTCAATTTTTTCTTCTTTAATATATTGCCATATGTCTAATTCGGTCCAATTAGACATTGGAAAAATTCTAAATGATTCACCAGGATTATGCTTGTGATTAAAAATTTGCCATGGTTCAATTCTTTGACCTATGGGATTCCATCGATGTTCTTTATCTCTAAAGGAAAATATCTTTTCTTTTGATCTGCTTGGTTCTTCATCTCTTCTTGAACCACCATAAACAAAATCATATTTACCATCATTCAAAGCAATTTTTAAAGCATCTGTTTTCATAACATTTGTATAATCTTTACTATTAAATGGCGTTAATTTTTGTGAATTAATTTTTTTACTTTCAAAAACTTTCAAATTTAATGAATATTTTTTAATTAAATTATCTCTAAAAGTGATCATCTCAGAAAATTTCCAACCTGTATCAATGTGCAACAGCTCCACACTCATGTCAAGTGGAAAGAAAGCTTTTCTAAATAGATGTAAGAGAACACTTGAATCTTTGCCAATTGAATACAAAATAACTGGTTTACTGGATTGTTTAATAGTATTTCTTATAATTGAAATACTTTCTTGCTCCAGTTCTTTTAATTTATTTTCCATATTTTATAAATTGTTACGAATTAACTTTCAAACAACATAATATTAATGATTATGAATAAAAAAAATAATAATTATTTAGTTTTTGTAGGATCAGGTCGAACTGGGTCCACTTTAGTTGGTCAACTGCTAAACAAGCATCCAAATATTGCAATCTCAAGCGAGTTAAGAGTTTTAACAAATGCATTAAAAAAAAATAAAAAAGTAAAAAAGTATTTAAAAAAAATAGAAAAGGTTAGTTTAAGTGAAACCAGGGTCCCTCATAAATATAAAAATGATGAACTTAATGAACAATTTAAAACTTGGCAAAAAGATTGGAAAACACCTGACAAAGAAATTATTTACAAATACCCAAAGAAAGAAATTTATTTATATGGTGATAAAAAACAAGGTGGTAATACAGAGGCTTTTATTGAAAATGAAAATAAGGTATTTGAATTATTAGATGGACTGAATCTTAAGTTTTTTTCTATTGTAAGGCATCCATACTCAGTTCTTAATTCATATAAACAAGTTGGATATGAATTAAATAGTTATATCGATAAATACATAAAAATTCAAAAAAAATCTTTAGATCTTATTGAAGAACAATGTGGTTTAATAGTGTATTACGAAGAACTTTTAAGCAACCCAGAAAAAGTCTTAAATAGTATGTTTAACTTTTTAAATGTAGAATTCGATACTGATTTTATTTCAGATGTAAGACAAATAATTAATACAGGAAAAAACATAAAAAATGAATCTATTCCTGAAAATTTAAAGAAAAAAGTAGATTCAGCATTACCTGGGTTAATTGAAAATTATAAAAATTTAAATGAACAACAACATTTAAATTAAAAAGTTTTACTCGTATGCAATATAATTAAATCATGAAATACGATCTGTCTTATAAAATGTGCTTCTTATTTAAGCTATTTACAAAAAATAGAGATAAAACATGAAAAACTTAAACGACTTAAAGAAAGGTTTTTTATATATTTTAAACCTAAATATTAAAAACAAAAAAAGGAAGTTTTTTGTATCAATAATATTTGCCAATTCAATAGTAATTTTAGATATATTAATTATATTTTTAATTTCATATCTTATTACCAATAGCCCCTTGCCACAGCAATTATTGTTTTTGGAAACAATAAATAATTTTGAATATTATCTTCCATTGCTTGGAGTTATAAGATTCATGTTTATCTACTTAGATCAGGTCAATAGAGAAAGTTTGAGAATTAATTTAAACAATAAAATAAAGAACAGTATTGTGGAAACCCTATTCAAAGAAAAAAATATATCTCTATCGGATGCATCATTTATTTTGAATGTTAAATCAGAAAAACTTGGTGTACTTATAAGAGACTCCATTGGCTTATTTATATATTTTGTACAGTTGATATTATTTTCAATCTATCTTTTATATTTAAACTTTTCATTTACGATATATCTCTTTTTGTTAATACCTGTTTTATACATCCCTATTTCGATAATTCAGAAAAAAACTGCAGTGAATTCAAATAAATATAAAAAATCGTTAGAGGTACTAAATTTTAAGGTTGAACAAATTGTCAATAATTATTTTCTCATTAAGATATTTCGAAAAGATGATGAGGAATTAAATCGATTTAATAAAGAAACCGAGGATTATAAAATTTCCCATTTGAAACTTTTAAAAGGTGATATTGCAATTTACCAATTACCAAATTTTGTAGCAATTACAATCTTCATTATTCTGTTACTACTTCTCTCAGAGAATGAATTTTTAACTTTAGAATATTTAGGTTTATCATTAAGACTATTTCAAGTTCTAGGATTAGTTAGTTTAAATCTAAATCAAATAATTAAAGGAGTTCCTTTTATAGATAGCGGGAATGTCGAACTAGTTGAGTCAACACGCATGGGAGGCAACCATAAACTTAGCAAAAACTTAGACTCCAAAACAGCTTTTCATCTCGATAATGTTAATTTTACATTTAGAAATAGTAATAAAAACTTATTCACAAATTTAAATTTAAAAATTCTAAAAAATAAACATACTATTATTACTGGCCCAAATGGATCTGGTAAAAGTACATTAATTGGAATATTGTCCGGAATATATTCACCAAATTCAGGAACAGTAGAAACATATTCAAATTCGTTTGGATATGTCGGCACAAAACCATTTATATTTACAGGTACTTTAAAAGAAAATATTATGTATGGTGTGCAAACCGATGTATCTGATACAGAACTCACTGAGTATCTAACTGAATTTGAAGTGTTTTCAGAAAAAAATAATTATGATCTTAATTTAATAATTTCTCAAAATTCTTTATCTAGTGGACAGATCCAAAAAATCAACTTTATAAGACTAATGATACAAAAGCCAGATATTATATTCCTAGACGAAGCTACTTCAAATTTAGACTTGAAATCAAAAAAACTCGTTTTTAGTAAACTTCGGTCTCTCTCGTCAACAATAATAAATGTCACACATAATATTGACGATTTCAAATTCTGTGATGATGAAATTAACCTTATCTAAAAACGAATAGTCGCTAAAAAGGGATAAGTTAACTTATTATTTACAACAAAGAAATAAGATTAACTTTGGTATCGAAGATTAAAAATTTATTAAAAATAAAGTTCGAAGTTTATCTTATATATACCTCTCTTTTTTAGTTAAAATCATTTATATGTCTCGAGATATCAAACTTTCAGTTCCAGATTTAGGCAAAGAAGAACTCAAAAATGTCACCGAAGTACTTGAAAGTGGTTGGTTAGCTCCAGGTAAATTTAATAATCTTTTAGAAAATCAATTTATAGAATTGATCGGTTCAAAGTATGCCCTATCTATGAATTCATGTGCATCTGCACTTGAAATAGCAATTAAGGCGCACGATATAAAAGGAGAAGTAATCGTTCCAAGTTTTACATGGGTTGCTAGTGTAAATGCAATAGTTAATAATGGTGCTACACCTGTTTTTTGTGATATTGATTTCGATTATAGAAACACAACTGCTGATTTTATTGAACCACTAATAAATAGTAAAACAGAAGCTGTTATGGTAGTTCATTTCGGAGGTCAGCCATGTGACATGACGCCGATATATAATTTGTGTCAAAAATACAATCTACTTTTAATAGAAGATAGTGCAGAAACTTTAGGAGCAAGTGTTGATGAAAAACAAGCTGGTTCATTTGGTATTGGATGTTTTTCATTTTTTCCTACTAAAAATATAACAACCGGAGAAGGAGGAATGTTCACTTGTAATGACGAGAAAATTTTTAAAGCAGCAAAGAGTTTAATAGGCCATGGAATTGGTACAACAACACTAGAAAGAAATAATAAGGTAGCTTGGTATAGAGAAGCGATTAGTTCTGGTCATAATTTTAGAATGTCCAATATTCATGCTGCGATAGGCCATGCACAATTTAACCGTCTCGAAGAAATGAATAATAATAGAAAAAAGTCTGCTAACTTTTATAATAATTTACTTTCTGATAAAAATCGCGGTGTTGCCATTCCTCAAGTTGGAAATAATAGAGAACATGTTTATCAAATGTACACAGTAACTGTTGATGAAAAAATTCGAAATGAAGTAGTTGAGCAATTAAACAGAAAAGGAATTGGTGCAAGTGTTCATTTTGACCCTCCTGTACATAAACAGGAATACTATCAATATATAAAAAGTAAGACTTCTCTCGAAAATACAGAAAAGCTTTCTAATTCTATAATAACTCTTCCTATGTATCCAACTATTAAAGAAGAAGATATGACATATGTTGTTGACGAAATATATAAAATTATTAACAATTAACATTGATTAGCTATTTTATCTTCGTTCTATTTAATTTTTTAAACTTTCTTATTTACAAAAATGCATCTTTTGATTTCGATTCGGCAAGCCATATTTTTGCTGGAAAAAACAACCTCAGATTCTCTCACTCTTATAGGTTTGGAGTAAAACTTCCAGTTATTAAACTTTATGAGATTTTTTATAGTAAGTTAAATTTTAAAAATAATTTTTATAGATTTGTAAATTTTCTACTGATTAATACTTCTGTTCTGATAATTTATTTTTCACCAAAATATATTGACACTAGTAACATTTCAATATTTCTTTTTCTTCTGATTATTAATAGTCCCTGGTTGAATCCTTCAGCTTCTTCTTCAGAAATGTACGAGTCAGTGATTTTAATTTTATTAATTTCCTTGCCTTATTTAGTACAAAATGATTTATTGACTCTTTCAATCCTTTCCTTTGGTGTTTTTATACTTATTTTTTTTAAGTACATAAATTTAATTTATTTATTTCCAATAACATTTTATTATTTAGAACTTGGTTACAGCTTATATGTTTTGTTTTTTGTTTTTGCCATTCTCAGCTTATTTAGTTTTTCTACATTTAAAAAATCAAAAAGATATATAAGCTCTCGAAGAGGGTTTTTTAATGTAAAAACACTTAAGTTTATTTTAAGCAATAAAATTTTTATTATTACCTATTCATCTTTAATAATTTTTGTATTTTTTAACGCTGAAATAATAGGTCAACTTTTTATCGGAACTTCATTATTAATAACCTTTTTGCAAAAACAATTTTTTTCCTATTTTTTAATAAACACATCGACACTTTTAATTTTTTTTAATTCACAAAATTCCACTTATGTGGAATCAGATAAATTGTTTTTAACCTTTTGTTTATCTGTTATAACATTCTTATCAATAATAAATTATTACAATTTTTTCAGAACAAAAGATTTTTTTGTTTTAGTAAGAAGTTTGCAGAAAGAAGATGTTTCAGGAGACAAAAAAATATTAAATGAACAAGTCAAATGCATAAATGAATTGATACTTAACAATGAAAAATGTTTTTTTCTTGGAACAGATACACCATTATTGCTTGAATTAAGTTCTTTAAATTTGATAAATAATTATTTTAACCAAAACCATTTATACTATTGGTCTGGTGTTGATGATCCTGTGTATGAAATAATATCTGAAATAAAAACCAATTCCCCAGTATTTATCCTTGTTTCTAGAGAGATGGATTTCTTTAGTTTAGATGAAATTGAGAAATTAGAATATGTTCTATTAAAAGATGTCGGTCATCTTAAAATTTATAAAAAAATTACTGTTTAATCTTATATAATCCAAGTTTCATTCTTAAAGAAAAAATTAATACTTCAAAAATTCCAAAAAACAATTTATTAAACGCTGAATATTTTGAATTTCCAAAACTTCTTTCTCTATGTATTACTATCACTTCAATTATTTTATGTGCTCCACGATTAATAGTTATGAGTGGTAAATATCTATGGTCATTTTTATACCATGGAAGATTTTCTACAAATTCTTTTTTGAAACAGACAAATGACCCACTACTGCTACGTAGGGGGGAGTTAAAAAGTAACACCATTAGGAAATCATAAATAATTGATGCTAGTCTTAACACTCTTCTATGTTTTCTTACTTCTCGTATTCCCATTATTAAGTGAGGCTGTAAGAGAATTATTTTATTAAAAAATAAATTTAAGTCTTTAGGATTATCCTGAAGATCAGAATCCATTCTAATGATGTAGTCTGTCTTACATTGATTGAAAGCTTTTTTAAAAGCCCCAGTTTGTCCAGAACGTTTTTCTAGGTTAATTATTTTAAAATTTTCAAGTTTATTTATAAATTTACTTATATAAACATCTCCCCCATCGTCAGAATTATCATTTACAAAAATAACACTTACGTCGATATCTTTAGGTTTGTTTTCGAGTGCATTTAGAAGCTCATTAGATAAAATTTCTAAGTTTTTTTTCTCATTATGGAACGGGATAACAATTGTTGCTGATAACATACTAAAACTCTGATGTACCACTATTCAAACCTATCATTATTAGAAAGTCTTCTATTTGGCTGTTTTTCAAATTCATAATTAAGTATCTCAATGCTTTCTTTTTTACAAATTACAACGGGGTTTATTCCCTTTGTGAGTATTGTTTTTCCAGGCGTACCCTGAAAAGCAAGTTCTGAAATTTTTGCAGAATATATTCTTACTTTTCGTCCTTGAATTAATCCCCAAGCTCCAGGATAAGGTTTTGTAATTGCCTTAACAATTCTAACAATCTTTTCTGCATCATTATTCTGAAAATCTAAATACCCATCTGTGTCATTTCTTTGGTGCCAGTAAGAAGCTTTGGCTTCATTTTGTTTTTTCCCAAAATTATTTTTTCTTACCATTTTTATGGACTCCAAAAGCATTTTTGGAAATATTTTATTAGCTTTTTCATGAAGAGATTTTATGTCATCTTTATCTAAAATTTCTATTTTTTGCTCTTTAAGTATATTTCCCGTATCAATTCCTTCATCTGTGAAAATTGTAGTTAGGTATGCAAACTTTTCACCATTTATGATTTGCCAATTCAGAGGTGAACCCCCTCTATATTCTGGTAATTTCCCTGCATGAAGATTAATTGTTCCAATTTGTGGTATATCTAATAATTCTTTTTTTAAAATTTGTCTAAATCCTGACAACACAAACAGTTCTGGGCTAAGATTTTTGATTTTAGATATGGTATCAACATTATTGATGTTATCCGTAATTATTAGGTTTAGATTTTGTGATTTTACTAGTTCAATTATCTCAGCATCATTATCATGACTTAATACTACAGACTTAATTTCACTTTTATTTTCTAAAAGTGTTTTGAGGATAATTAAACCTCTAAGTCCATTTAAAAATAAAATCATTTTATGAAAAGTTATTTTTATTGTTTAGCTTGAATTCAACATATTCCTTGATTGCATCTTCAAAACTGTAACTTGGCTCAAATCCAATAAGACTTTGAACTTTTGAATTTGATAGCGTTCCCCTTTTTGGTCTGAATTGATCTCTTTCTTGAATTTCGTATTTTATATCGGGTATATACTTCTTAACTTCATGAATAAACTCAAGTATTGTGTGAGATTTTCCATTTGTAATATTAAAAATTTCATTCTCACCTTTTTCATGCATAGCAGTTTTGATAAATCCATCTGCTAAATTTTTAACATAAGTGAAATCGAGCCTTTCATCTTTTCCATGAACATTTATTACTTCGTTGTTAATTGCTCTATCAATAATTATTTGTGAAATTCTATTGTTCATATCTGTAGGCCCAAATACAGCTGAAGGCCTTACAATAGTCCAAGGTATTTTAAAGAAGAGCCCCAATCCTTTTGTTGTAATTTCGCCAGCCAATTTTGCAGTGCCGTATATTTCTATCGGATTTACACTACTATTTTCATTTACTTCTTCTGATTCAAAGTTCCCGTAAACCATACTTGAAGAAGTGTATACAAATCTTTTTAAATCATAATTTTCAATAGAATTACAAATTTGTAATATATTCGATGTTGCCGAAACGGAGCTTTCAAATGCTTCTTCAACATTTAGATTATTTAGTTTAGCTAAAGGTAAAGAAGCTAGATGGAAAATGTACTCGGGTTTATGATTTTCAATTATTTTTTGTAAAACTCCATAGTATTTTGCATCTCCCCTTTCTATTATGATGTTATCTAAATAGCCAACTAGTCTTTCTTTTCTGTAGTCTAAAAAATTTTTACTTGTGAAATTTACATATCCACCAAAATTGTCAAAACAAACAACTTTATCGACAACTTTTTGATCTAACAAGGATTTTGCAATTTGAGAGCCGATAAATCCTAGTCCTCCTGTGACTAATGCTTTTTTCATAGGTTTATAATAGCAATCATTGCCTTAAAACCTTGAAGTAAATTTTCTTAATAATGAAGAACTATTAATGAGCAACTTTAAACAGATGTATAATTTTTAAGAATATTATGATATTGTTTTTTATAGTCCTCAAAAGCAATTATTATTTTTTCATCTATTTCGTCACTTACAGCCTTTTGTGAAGGATTTTTAGTTACTAAAGATTTAAGGTTTTCAATATCAAAATTGTTTTCTATTAATTTATTTAATTGTTCGATCTGTAAGTCAAAAAGCTTTGAATTAATATCAAACAAAGTATCTCTAACATCGACTTCAAGTAATTCTTTATAAATTTCATACCCAACATCGATGTTTTCATCTATAAAGTGAGTTGTTACTCCTTGGGGAAGATTGTTGTAAATAGCCCATTTTAAGTTGTCCAATCCTCTGTTTTCAGGAAGTACTCCTGGATGAAAATTTATTATTCCACTTGAAAAGCAATCTATTACATTTTTGTTTAAAATTCTTGCTCCCAAAATTATTCCATGGCTTGGTTTAATCTTTTTTAAAAATGATATAACCGCCTCCGAGTTGTGATTTTCTACCAATGAATTCCAACCATACTGATTTGCTAATTGAGAAGGTTCAATAATTTCAGTTTCCAATACAGAAACCCTATGTTTTGACTGTCTAAATTTTAACTCTACTTTAGGACTTGCAATTACATATACATCTTCAATACCCTTACTTTTTATTAACTGCATACCCTTTAAAGATTTTTTATGTGGAAAATCATAAATAAACAATACTAATTTCATATAGACCTAGTCTAATTTTACATTAAGAAAAATTATTTATGCCTTTTGAACTACAACTTGTGAATAAAGAGGTTTCAATTGTTTATCCTGACAAATCTAAAGAACTTAAATCAAGCAAAAATATTTGACCTGTATAAGTAGATATTATTATATTCCCATCTTTGTCATTCTTTACAACAACAGGTGCCACTTTAATTGATTCTGACCTTGTCCTGAAAACATTATCTCCAGATTTGTTGATGATAAATATTTCAAAGGTACATTGATCTACAAAAAAGAAATATTCATTCCATCCAGGCAATGATTCTGATTTATGAATCGCGCCACCAATATTTGCACATCTTTCATCAACAGAGGCGTGAGAATATATTGGCTTTACTTCATAATCCCAAAATTTACCTATTTCATCCTTTGCGTAATAAAACTCACCTTCCTTATGAGGCCAGCCAAAAAACTTTGGATCGAGTGAGTTTAAATCAACAAAATTAATTTCCTCAACTTTGTTGAGTCCTACATCTGGTGCAAAAATATAACCATCACCTACAGCAAAACCCCATGGATTTCTAAAACCAAGAGCTAAGATGTATTCAATCTCGAATTTACTTTTAATACCTGGAGTGGACAATACTGATTCTGGTCTAACATCTCCACCAACAGGAGAAAATATTTCTGGGTCATATGAAGGTGTACTTGCGGGATAAACTTCAAAAGATTCGTTCATAGAAAACATTATTAACTTTCCAGAATAAAGATCAGTTCTTAATGATGTTTCATTTAGTGCATAAAGTGAATCTTGGTCGCCAACGCAGAAAACCCAAGTGTTTTGATTTACTCTTTCAATATTTCCACAATTGAGCCAATCTAGATTGCTGTTTTGAGGAGAAAGAAAAAGTTCTTTTTCTTTTTTAATAGCATCATTCCCATAGTCATAACTAAAAATCGAAATAGAAACTCTTATTTCTTTATCTGTGTATCCAGCAAGAAAATAAAGTTTATTGTTTTCGAATTTTAT
>MDSV01017867.1_pt1 | contig 21822 bp, 21 predicted proteins | sample 810851 | NCBI WGS metagenome assembly MDSV01 (sample SAMN05326640, study PRJNA326480) | marine metagenome | isolation source: seawater | place: Atlantic Ocean: North East | collected 2012 | reverse complement strand
TCCTTTAAATTTTTCTTTAAAAGCTTTTTCACGAATCGCATAATTTTGTTCATACGACTCTTGATAATTCTTTTCCAACTCGACACCTTTTTCTTTTCCAAATATTGTTGCCAAGTCTTCAGCCGACATACCTACATCTTCACGATTGTAGTTGTATTGTGCCTGTGTTAAAGCATCAATTAAATTATTTGCTTCTTCTCTTGTTTTTGGTAAGTTCACTACTTGCATTATATTGCTCCTGTCCATTTGATTTCATATTCTTCAAAGATATTGCCGCGTGCAAAGTTTCTAGCTGGTGCTTTCCAACTTGCCGCTTTTAAAATATCACCATAATTAAATTTTTTGTCGTCGTGAGTATTGACGATGAAACTGTGTACTGAGGTTTGATCACCTAAATTTTTAGTTACTTTAATATATTTAGAACCGCATTTGTGGCTGAGGCCAGCTTTAAATTCTATTACGCTGTTCTCGCGTATTCGCTTTTCTATATTATCATCAGATAATAGAGCACGCGAACCAAGAGTCCAATTTTCATAATCTTCTCCTATTTTGGTTTTATAAACTGCGAAAGCTTCAGCCATTCTGGTAAGCTTTTCGTTTGCGTGCGGTTCTTTAACTGTTTTAGTTCCTACCCAATCAATCATTTATATACATCCTTTCCAACCCAATCACTAGTATCGGCAACTGTTGTTCTTGAAGCAATGAACTCTTCAGTGAATGCATCGGGAAGATACTTCTCGAAATACTCAATTACATCATCAACATAACGGTCTGTTGAGTAAGGTATAACTGGTGTTTCATTTCTTAATTTTAAAATCTCATGAAAGCCAATGTTAGGAATGTCAGATAAATCTTTAGACTTGAGAACTTTTTTGCCCTCATGATTCTTTTTAAGAAACTTTTCTTTTGCATAAAGATAACTGAGAGTATCTTCCATTTTTTCTTTTGTTAAATAACTCATTAATCAGACCCCCAATCAAACTCAACTTCTGCTGCCGCTTCATTAATCTTATAATCTAATTCAGCTAACTTTTTACCGAGTTTAATCTCTTTTAAACTTCCGCTTGGTGCATCACAATATTCTTTCCAAACCTTATGATACACGTTGTCTAATTCAAGTAATCCCATATCAGTCCCTTCTTTTCTATCAGTGTCAATCATGTATATATTATACCATAACATATCAGATTTGTACATAAAAAAGCGCCTACCTAAGTAGTTGGTAATCAATGGCTTATAAAAAAAGACGCAAGAATATGCGTCACTTATGTAAGTGATTGGTAATCAACAACTTACATCATTTGTAGACAATATCGGCCAAATGAGCCTCGAACTTCTCAATAACTCCTATTCTGTTTGGCCACAATATATACTCCTTTTCGGGGTTCTGTTTAAGATTAGCCAGGAGCGGTTTGACTGCATTATAGAGTTTCTTTAGTTTTTCCTCTTGCTCCTTGGCACTTGATGATGCGGTGCTTGCAGCTTTTGCTACATCTAATTCATCTTCATTAACCGCTGTAAATCCAAAATCTTCTATTGTCCAAAATTCGTCTGACATATTATTTTCCTTTATAAAAAATTAAAATGTAGCTTTACTCGTTTATTTGTTTCTTCAAGAATAGCTTTAGTATTTATATTATTTTTATTTAATGTTTTTTTACGAAAATCCATAATACACACTGAATCTTCGTCCGTATGTTTCTTTATTAAATCCTTATATGTTTCGGCCGGATAATGAAATCCGCAACTTAAGTAACTTGTAACTAAATCAAACTTTATGTTTTTCGGTATATTAATATTATTAGCGTCAACTAAGTTATATTTTATTCCACGGGATAGCCACTCTTCCTCTAAATCAGAAAAAGTTTCATAAAATTCAAAATCTTCTGTTTTACCCCAACTACCTTTTCTGTTTCTATTTTTTGTAGTAGAAGAATCTCCTTCTAATAACCATAGTTCACAGTTATATTTTTCTTGAAACCATTGGCTATGATATGCACCTCCGCATCCTATATCTAATATTCTTTTTGGCGGTGTTTCTAAATATGAATCGATCATATTAAAACACGGTTCCATATCATCTCTATCATCATATTGTAGATATTTCACTATTCGCCTTGTATAGCTTTTATTTTCTCACGTTCTGCACGGAGAACTTTCATTTTTATATTTAGCCTGATTAAATCGTTATCTAATGCAGTTACATCTTTCTTTAATCTTCCAAGAGAACCGCCTAGTTCATCAAGAGCGGGATCAATTGTTTTAGTTACCCATTTCCATATATAAAATATGAAGTAACCACAGAATAGTAATGCTACTACAGGAAATCCTACTTGACCTATTATCTCGGCCCAATGTGCAAAGTCATGTCCACCCATTAGTTGTCCCTCGCATCTGATTTACCATCGCTTGCTGCAATACGGTTTAAATTAGGTTCTGTATCGAATGCACCTGATATTAAAGTATCTATTTTTACAATGTCGTTATTCATGATTTCTACTTTGTTTTCTAAGCCGCCGATTGCTTTAGCAACACCACGAATACGTTCTTCTACTTGTGCTAATATAAATTTAAGAATAATAAAAAGAAACCAACCAACTCCTAATGCAACTGTAATCGGAATACCGACTTCTTGCATAAACTTTAGTATATGACCGGTCATTTATTTTTTTCCTCCTGGGGTGAAGTAAAAGCCGATGATAGCTCCCAAAGTGGTGATCGAGACGAGAGTGATGTGACCCGTCGTGATTGCGGTCGTTGGACTTTGCTCTCCGATTGGGATTGTAAACAAGCCGAACAAGAACTTATATGTGTCTTTTTGTTCGGGAGGGGTAAAGGTGATGAGCTCAACGTCTGGCCAGATTGTGCAGAGGACGGAGATAACGAAAAAGTTGAACATCCCCATAAGAGCGATGAAACGGCGAGTAGCCCTAGTGAATTTAGCAGTTGATGCATCTGTCTCTCCAAATGTAGCTTTCTGAAAATCAATAGCTTGACCTGATATAGCAAGGTCTCTAGCTAATTCTCTTTCAGCTTTCTTTTCTCTGGCTTCATTAAAAGATTGTACTAATCCACCAGCTATCTTTAAAATCGACCCCATACCTGTGGCACCTAAAGTCGATACTAACATTGTAACTAATCCTACCATGATAAATTAGTGGGTGTTAACGGACACCCAAGCCGGTTAATCTTTACCGAGATGCTTCTTCCATTTTGCAGGAATCTCATCGATTTTGGCATTGATTGCCTCAGCAGCTTCTTCCGCTTCAGCCACAATCTTGTTTAATTTCTTGATATTGTTACGGGCAACAAGTGCACCACCAACAGCACCAACAACTAAACCTCCAATAAATGCAACCATTATTTTCTCCTTAATTAAGGTTATTACTATTGTTATTTATAAAAGATATGTCGGCCAATCTTTACAGTTTTTGTTAAAGATTTTCTCCAATATGGATCGACATAATCTGCGTGATAGTGGTCAGCACCTTTTGTATAGTTAGTTTTACATGGATTACTAGCTATCTCATATGCTTCTGACCATCTAGGATGGTTTTTCGCTTTACGAATATTTTTGTCTATTTCTTCTAAACGAAATGGTGTGTGGATATTGTTCCAACAAGAGAATTGTTTATATCGTAAACATACATCTGTGTGCGTACTATTTCTTTTTATGGAACGATTATGTATTACTTCATATACTGCTTCTAGAGAACCTTTATCATATTCTCCACCAGCTTCTAAAATCAATGTGGTTGCAACCACTACTTTTCGATAATTAACAGATTCTGCTCCCACAAAGCAAACAGATAAAAGTATCAATAGACCTATAATTATTATTAATTTTTTCATATTTATAATATACCATAATTCACGGGTAATGTACATCAAAAAAGCATATAAATAGAGCTTATAAGGATAACTATATAATATGGCAACAGACAGACAAATAATTGCAGTGAAACTTACTGGAGGATCTTTAGGCACCCACACTGCGCATTATAGGGATTCTTATATAGCTAATCTCACTGGCAGGCTTGCAACCGATTACAATAATGTGAACGGAACATATACAAAATTAAGTAATGATGTATATGAAAAAATAGACGATCCAACATATAGAATTATTCGCAGTACTCCTCTACAAGTAACACCACCTGGATGGAATGGATTTCAAAACCGATTCGGCAGTAGCTGTCAACAAAAAATGTGGTATATTGTAAGATTCAAACCCGAGTGGGACGATAACGGAACTAAATTTAATGAAAGATTAGGTACATTAAAGAACCAAAGTTTTGACTATGCGTTATATGATTGGGGATTAATTAAACATAATGATAAGAGATGGGTCATACTATTTAGAGAAACAATACCGTCTGAAACTGACTTTTTTCCGTTTCCAAGATTGCCATACCAGCAACAAGCTATTAGAATAGGTTTAGAACGTGTGCAAGCCTGGGTAACTTACGACTATCAAGTAGTAGGAGATTCAGTTTCAACTGCACAACCAATCAGTACATTTAACTTGCTTGATACAAGTAATGGACCGCTTTTAGAGTTTCTAAGAGAAATAGATCAAACTGAAGTTTTTAATCCAGACACTCCAATATATGAAAGTGAAATACGTTACCGAGTAAGTTCTGACGTTCCTACGTCCGCCGGAAATACTGCTAGATTCAGATATAAAACCGGTAACGTAGGTGCCGGCAACACAAACGCATATGGTAAAACAAATGCAATAGATTTTGATTCTTACAGACAAAATAGGTGGAACGGAACTCCTATATACTTTTTTGAAAACTTTGATGCCAGTTTAGATACAGGAGGATATATTGTTACGTATGTTCCTCCTTTAAGATTTAGTCCTGCGGCTAAACCTTTGAGAGCAGATGCGATAATGGAAGATATAAGTTTCGATGGAGCTAATAATTTATTAATAAGACAGAATATTTCTAATAGTGCAATGTTATACGATCTTGATAAACGTATTCCTACATGGGCACCAAATGTATTTGAAGATTATGAAACTTTAGAAGGTTATGCCAATGTTGAAGTTCCTGTCCCATTTGAAGCTCCGAATCGTCTGCTTTTTGATCCGGGTGATGATGCAGGATTAAGGCCTCACGGTAAAGACTATGCCGGAAATGGATTTGATCTTGTCAATAGTTTATTACAAAAAGATTCAGAAGACAATAAAGTACTATTCCAAGAAAATTATATCATGCGGAATGAAAGAACAATATCTTTTCACGGTAGTACCAACAACGGATTCGAAGTATTTGGTGAAAATTTAGAACCTCTCAGAAGTTCAGCTGGAGTACGTGAGAATCCTGATGGTACAAAATCTAATCCCACAATGCTTGAAACAATGGAAATAAAAGTAAGATTAGATCCAGGCGGGTTGCGTAATGCAAATTTTGCAAGAGCATATTATTCAACAAAACAATATGATGGAACTCTCGCGCCTGCTGACCAAAGGTTTCACATTGCAGGAAACTTAGTGGGTGGGCCCACTGCACCTGAAAGACAATGGAGTGGTTTTAATCCAAGCTCAGATCTTTCTAACGACTCAGTACAAAAACCTTGGATACCATATTGGTTAAAAATAGGAGATGATGCCGATAGAAGAAATACAAATCCTAACAAGGGAGAAGCTGGAACTGATTCAGGAGGGAATTCTTCTAATTTACAGAATCACGATGTTCCATTTGGACACTACGAACGCGTTGATGATACAGGAACTCCAGAATGGAGATATGTAAAATGGAATCAACCCTTCGGAACAACTACCTGGGTTGACTCAAATCCTGCAGCTGGATTTTTACAAAATAATGGTAAATTTTCAAGAATAAGAGATATACGAATTGTTTTTGTAGCCGCGGCAGATAGTGGGCCTGCTATAATTGAAGGTAGCGCAAACCCGGCTAGATTTGAATTAAGAGAATTTAATACGAGCGGCACCTTGACAGCCGCTAATGGTAATACCACAAGTGGAGCTCGTGCTAACGTAAATCCTTATGATGTAAATGATCCGAGATATAATGCTAATTACGTAGTTCGTGCTTGGTGTAAAGCACAGAGAATGAAAGATAGCGATCCATTTCTTCCAATTTATTTAGCTACAACTCCAGATGCTGGATCACAATGTTTAGCTCAAGGTAATCCATCAAAATTTGCATGGAACTCAGAATTATCTGCAGCATCAGAATGCGGAACACTGGCCACGAGCACTGAAATCACAATTGCATCTAATCAGTATTCAGTGTCTACTTCAGCTACTAATAAAAAAGGAACTGGTGCATCGTTTAAAGTTACAACAGACGGTAGCGGAAAAATTAGTAATATAGAATATGTTTCTGGAGGAAATAATAAATACTGGCCTGGCGAAAAAATAACAGTAACTGCAGGGGCTTGTGAGGATTTAAATTTTTATATTGCAGAGGTGACACTAACATCATCGGATTTTGATGGATGGAGAGGACATGTACTACATGGTGATCTCTCAAGAAGAAGCGACTATAACTCATCTGCTGCGTCACTCAATAATGCGGCTACGGCTAAACCGTATCATTTTGGCATGCCAGGTTTTGTCACCGCTCCTTTATTAAAAGGAAGAAATAATATATTTCATACAGAGCATCGATATAATTATAATCACAGATTTGATAATCCTCTGCAGGAATATAATGATGACAATGCAGAAATTTATGACTTTGCAGGTGAGGATGTTTACGATTCTGGTGCAATTGAAGATACAGACTTTGCTAAAGTGCAACCTAATGAACCAGGAGATGTTGGTTGTGCAATATTTATGAATAACCTGGAAAGAGGACAGCAAGGGCAAACAGTATCTGGTGTTAATTCGTCTAAATATCACTTAGCGATGCCAACTTTAATTGCATTTTTCTGCGGAGGTAATATAAACAATGGTAACACGTCAAACTTCAATATATGTTTAGACTTAATTAACGGCTGGGAAAATGGCACCGATATATTTAACGTTAATACACTTACTTACGAATATGATTTAGACATAAGTTTCCAAGTATTTGCAAAAGCCATTAGTCATGGGGGAATACCTTCAAATGAATTTTTCTTTAAAGTTGTTGTCCAAGCATATGAGAAAGATACAGATACACTTGTAGATACAGTACAAGATGAAATATCAATCGGCAAGCAACACGAAGGTAATATTGTTGTCCCTGATATTCAGTTTCAGCCTAATACACTAGTGTTTGCAGGTGGTATTGTTCCTGCACCTGGAAATAATCTTGGCGGACACGTTTCTGCTAAATTTAAAAATATTAAGATTAAGAAAAATAATAGAATACTTCATGAGTATGACTGTACAGCACAGGATGCAGGTACTCTTAGAAGTATAAGTGCATCAACGTTTACTATTAATGAAGATGAAGGTACTAACAAAGTTACGTTTACATTTTCATCAACGTCGAGAGCAGATAAACCCGGTGACAGATATGCTTACACAATTCGCTCACTCAGCGGTAACGTAACATCAGAAGATTTTATAGGAGACGTAAACTTTGACGGCGAATTTATATTAGATGATTATAAAAAAGACACTCTTACACTTACTGTAAAAGCAGATAACAAATTAGAAGGTGATGAACAACTTATAATAAGTTTAGTGCGATTTAATGTTTCTCAAATCGTAACTATTCAAGACACTAGTTTCCCTAGCACGTTTGAGTTGATAGGTGATCCAGCTCCAAATCCGGTATCTGAAGAACAAAGAACCTCAATATCACAATTGAGATTTGAAGATTTTCAAAGTCATCAAAGCTTTCTACGGAACTTGGCACAAAATAATAATTTTATTCCTAGTGTTTTAACTGCACCTTCTCCTCTAGAATTTAGCACATTTAAAGGAGAAAACTTCTCAGGCGAGGATATAAATGGTGTTTATAATTATCTTAGTAATGTCGAAATGGAGCACGAAGAAGGGACTTATCAACTTTTAAGAGATGTAGATTGGTCAGATGATTATTACTCAGTATATGCAATTGATTTAATTAACTGGGGAACACCTGCGATCGGAATTAATCTAGAAGGTGAAGGAGTAAATGGAAAACCCAATTTTAGAATAGTAGATAGTTTAATTGGAATGTGTCCATCTGGTTTCCATTTACCAGGATTTATAAACAAATCTAAACCAATGGGATTTGATCCAACCGATCCAAAATATGTAAATGCCGATCAATATATGTTTTCACATTTATCACTTCCTCCAAGCGAAAACGAGGTTGACAATTATCCTGGATCTGCACCATGGAACTATGCACACTGGGATGATGTTCCACGAATTGGAGACATATTACAAAATCAGATCCCTTTACCTGTTTTATCAGGGAGAAGAAGATTTGAACGTATTTCAGATACTGTTTATAGAGCTTTACCTACAACAACAGAATATCAATATAGGTATTTAACTGATACAAATACAATTTATGAAGCTCTGCATAAACAACCTCAACTTTTTGCAGGCTTATCAGAAAATTCAGAAAAACAACCTTTAATCCATAACTTTGGTGCTAGTTATACAAATATAGATGATCAAGAAAATGTATTACCTTTAAGGTTTTTACAACTCAATAGTTTACTTCCTGAAGGTCAGGGAAGATCTATGAGAGAGCTAGCTTATCAAGCAAGACTATTTGAATCAAAAGGCACACTCAATGTAATTAAGGATTTAGGAACTGGTGAACAGAGTAGTTACTATGGCAGATATAGCGGTGCTTCATTTATTTTACCTCATGGATATAACTCAGGAGATGCGCTGTTAGATTTACATAATAATATTCTAGGAAATAACTTTGTACAATATTTACAAGACTTTATTTGGCAGATAGAATTAGAAGAGGATATTACATTAGGTGATACAGGACCTAGATGGGTAATTAATGTTTATCAGTTTCAAGACCACGAAACACTACAAAGAGTACGCGGACTAGAATATAATTTAAATCAGAACGATGCTAACATTGGGCTAACCACGTATAATGATACAACAGATAATGGTGAACCTGAAGACGGCGTATATAAAGAAACAATTCCAAAAGATCCAAATAAACGAGGTAATTATCTCCTTTCTAGTTTAGGTGTATCAAGAAATGTAATGAGCAGCAACAGATCTTTGCATAATCCTTTGTATGGTTTCATAAGAAAATACAGAATGTATCATGATACATCTACTGAAAGTGATGATCCGATAGTACCGACAACAGTTAAATGGAAATCTGTGTACTCACAAGGAAATAATCCTTTCTTTAGAGAACAATTTTCAGATAATATCGTGACTGATGATACTCTTCATACCGTTGGAACAACAGAAGTTATTAGAGCTGATTTAAGCAAAATTAATGAATGGAATGATTATCCAGTTGCAGTTACAAAAGAAGATGACACATACAACGGTATAATAAAGCATTATGGATGGGGATTGTATAGAAAAGGTGTTTATCCACTAATTGTTGAACAGTTTCAATCTGCAAAGCCAGATTTTATACAGCTGCAAGAACAACAAATATATGGGTCAATAACATGGAATTCAGATCTTCCCTTCAATGTAGGAGATCCACTTAATTTTGATACCATAACCGGTGAAGGATTGGAAGCAACACCTAACTATGATGGAACGGTCTTTACTGATCGCAAAACTAGTTATTTAGAGGCTCTTAAAAATGCTGACGATCATTACATTGAAGGTATGTCATTAAGTGACTTACTTAAAAATCCTTCTCTTGGACAATTTATAAGGGCAAATCATCATTTTTACGGCAGCGGAGTTTCAATAACACATACTGACTCGACTAAGCAAAGACATTTTTATGACGAGTCTACTCCTGTGATGAAATTGTTTCAAGAAGATCCTGATAAAATTATATCTGAAACAACTAATGCTTTGTTTCCAACTAGAACATATATAAATGGCAGTTACACTATTGCGCCAGGTGTCGGTACGTTGAGAAGAAGAGGCTCAAGGACTCCGCTAGCATTCGATATTCAGAATGCAATCCTCGATCAACAAGACTCTACAGGCCAGGTATTTGGTATAGAAACACAACGAAGATTTAACACTGCTTATATGAACGGTAGGATTTATAATCCTAAACTTGGTTCAGCAAGAGTTATTAGTAGATGGTTGAAAGACTCATTACTTACTGAAATATCTTCAGTAAATATAAACGATTTAGTTGAAGACATATCAATCGCTGGTGAACGTTTTATAAGGGACGACAAATCAGTAGTGATACCAAATCTTTCAGCTAGATCAGAATTATTATATAATTTATATGAAGATCCTTTCACACTTATTTCTAATGTAGAAGACTCGCCTAATAGAGGACCTGATTCACCTTCAAATCAGATATTTCAATCACCAGGTTTAGGAGATGACTCGCCTAGTATATTTGATAATTCACCGACGAATAAACTTAAAATAACTTTAAATACTACCGGTGTTGATGCAGGAACTCAAGTACCATTTACAATAAAAGCTTTTGCTACACAGACAGACCAATTGTTTGACACAAGAATGACTAATGATGATTTTAAAGCACCAGGAACACATTATACAGGATTATCTAAATTATTGTTATCAGGTTTTGCAAGCAATGAATCTCCTGCATATTTTGGTGACTCTCCACCGCTTGCTTCTAAAACTGATAATATTGATTTTGCACTAATTAATTTTAGAGACGTTAATGGATTTTATACACTTATCAATCAAAGTCCATACGAATACACCGCTGATTCTCCATCCATGGTCTACACTGATGACGTGGACGGCGAGACAAGTTCTGTTGCAGCAAATGCATTTCAAGTGAAGTGGAGCAACGATAATTTAAGATGGACAATTGATGTCGATCACAAAACTATTAGTCACGCAGCTAAAACTTTTGCTGATGATCCGTTAAGATCATTAGGTTATCATAAATATATTGGTGCTAATGCTCAAGCAAACAAACCAGCTGCTGCAGAAATAACTACTGGATCTACCAGTACTGACGGTGGAACGTTCTTCAGTGGCCCAACTTATAGCTCGGTGTTAACGAATAACTTTAAATCTTATAATAAGTTTAACACATCAATTCCATATACAGGTTCTAGTACTACTGGTGATTTTAGTCTAAACTTTAGTAAAGGAGACGTTGTCTACGTTAATCCAGGATCATACAATGATGGGAGTCAAGGAACACTTAGTACTGATTATGCAATAGCTGACCCCAACAGAGGAGTAAAAATATCTTTATCCAGAGATTTTGGTTCAGGCGCATCTAAAAAAATTACATTCGAAGGTAACTTTACATTGAATCCTGAAAACACTGTAAAAGATGCCGGAGACATGATTGTTAAGTGTGTTGCCGAAGAAGCAGATCGTGTAACGTACATATATGCCGCGGACAAATTCAGACCTAAGCCATGGAGAAGTCATGTACTTGAAAAATATGACACAACTCAAGCTACGTCAATCAGATATACATTTACACTTTCAGGACCAGTACCAGATGCTTTGAAAAGTTTAACAGCGGGGGATCAAGTAAGGTTTTATTATACACCAAACGTTGCATTGACCGGTTCACAGTTAGAAAATGAACCACTTACTCAGTCTACAAATCCAACAAGACCTAACTGGGATTATGGTCATCCAGATTGGGAAATAGGACATAAGATTGTAGCGCTGCTTATTGTAATTTTAAGTTTATTTAGTTTAAGCCAGGAATCCCAAGGGGATTATGTTCAGGCTGGCCTATTTGGTTTTCTTCTTAGTACTGTCTTGGGCCCCCTTGCGGCGTTAGCCGGAATCGGAAGTCTCATAGGTGACACACTTGGAGGTGACCCATCTGTTCCTAGAGGAATTGTTTTAGCTAAAACAGGTTATTTTAATAGTGCCGGCTATCCAAATCCATACACATTAGAAAGCGTTGATTGGGGTGCAAAGAGATTTTCCATAAAAATTCCTGTAGCTAGAATTGTACCTAATGGATCTCAGGAAGGAATATCAATATTTAGAGCAGAAGCAATTACAGGTAAACCAATTCCGCCTGAACACGTCGGTATGTTTGTAGCTCCAGCTAGATCCAATATACGGTTCGAACAGATTCCAGATCCTTCCGGGGCTTATAGTTTTACTATTAAAGATCCAAGAGAAATTAGGAAGAGACCTCCAGATCCGGAGGATCCGACTACGTGGCCAACTCCGACACTTCCAAGCGGATTTTCAAAAGATATTTTTAATGGACTAGTCAGACCTGATACAATTAGTTTTGCCCAGTTTACTGAGAATTTAGATCTTGTTGGTCAATTCGATGATGCAGAAGATATTGAGTATCAGTTGGCGTGGCGTGTTTCTGATGTTGATTATACAAAAATAATAAATCAAACTACTGATGAATTTATATTTGTACCTGAAATAATAATTCATTTTAATGATGATGCAACTGTAGTTAAAGAACCAGTAATATTTGGAGAAATAGACTCTGCAACTAAAGAACTTTATGGTGTTATCGTGCAAGACCCTGGTTTAATTAGAACTGCAGGGACCACAACGCAAGCTGATGGTTCTACAGCTTCAGGAAAAAATGCACCAGTTATAAATTCAGTTGAAATACGTGGTGGAGGTCCATTATTAAATTTATCAACTGGAGGATCTTTACTAGGTTCAATACAGGATCCTACTGACATAAATAATGTTCCTTATACTAATATTGAGCCAAACTATTCTTTATATCGAAAAGGTGAAACTTCAAGTAGTATTTGGCAGCATGGAACAAAGTCATTATTTACGGCGGATAGATTCCGTTCACATCATTTTAATCCTCCTGCAGGTACAACTAAAACTAGCGTTAGCAAATCTATCTTTAGATCAAGTAATGATAGTCCAGGATTTGTTTTTGCTGATAGTCCTCTTCACTATGAATCAGCACAAAATATTGGTAACATTCAATGGGAAGACACATTTAGTTTAACAAACTCTCCTAATCAAGAGCCGGACTACGATCTTGCCAACTTAGAGGGAGGTGTAGCACAAGACTTATTGTTTGATGAAGGTCTCGGAGTTGTAAGAGGGTTCTTTACTCTTGATAAAGTTAATGATAGCGGTACTGATGCAGAGGCAAGACAGAGGAAGTGTCGAGGAAGTATCGAGCTAACACTCAATGATGATGGAAATATTATTGAAGGTGATGAAGTACTTCATTTTGAGTTAGACAATGGACAAGCACAACCTCTAAGATATAAAATAAATAATAACTACGAGGGATTTACTCTCCCAACAGAAGCAGAAAGATCTGTAGTTCTTGATCCTGTAAATACATATGAACAATTTAACGATAAGATTTTTTGGACACCCGGTGAAGCCGAACCTAACGTTACATATACACCTGAATATGCATTTTTAGTAAGAAACGGTTCGGGAGATGCTCAATATGAAACAACCAACACATATGATGATGATAAAGATGATGATAGAATTATCGCAGAAATAGAGTACAATAGAAGGATAAAATTGTCTAATTTGAGACTACGCGGAATGTACACAATTAAAACATTCCCTGAAGTTAAATTTGAGTATCAAATTCGTGAGTCAGCTATTGAAACTAGAAATAAATTTTCAAGACAATTAATATTCAATGAAGGTGATAAAACTGCATTTAAAGTAATTCCTGGACCACAAAGTCCTGGAACAAACTCACCTGGATTTAATTCACCGCAGATTGTTAACATAGATAGAACTTCTAATTCTCCTAACGGAACTGGCTTTTTAGTGTTTGATAGTCCTGGCCAGCAGTATAATATTGATGATCTAGTTGCTAATGTTGAAAGAATCGGTTGGCCTCCTAATCCTGAAGTAGACAGCCCTGAGTTAACTAGGGCTATCCACACGGTAGAACCTGATCAAAGACCTTTACGTCATATTCCATATTGGGTAATGTGGCAGCTTAGAAAGGAAGACACCAGTACGGGCATACGTATTGTGACTACAAGGATTGAATTAGTAGAATATTTAAAACCTGTCCGTAACACAACAGGTGAACATTTAGGTGATTTAGTTGCACCATTCACTAAAACACCACCGCCACCAGCTGACTTTTCTCCTAGTGGTTCAACATACGATTCACCTGGAACATATATAAATCCATTTAATTTAAACGGTCCATATAGAAGAGTAGGTGGTGATAGATACAGAAAATACGACAACGACAATAATTATACAAAATTTGCAATAGAACAACAAGGTATTGAAGGCGAACAAGGAACTACAAGTGGTAAGGCAAAATGGTTAATATTAGATGCTAAAAACAATATAGTTTTCCATGAGTCGGTAAACACTTATCCATGGATAGATAATACTCAAACGTCAAGTTTAACTAACACTGTTCCTACATTAAGATCAGATTGGGATCCGATTTTACCTTCTACAGCAATAATAGAACCTACAGGTGAAAATCAGGATGGTGTATTAGACATTACTTTAGAAGGATTTGATAAATAGAAATATGCCGGCTGTAACTAGAATAGGTGACAAAGACATGACACACTGCACAACACCAACTCGTGCAGAGGGGTCATCTAATGTATTTGCGAATGGTATTGGTGTAAGTAGACAAGGTGACTTAAATACGCCTCATCACGCACCGCCACATAAAGATACTCATCCATTTTGTAATACACATGTAGCTGCTATATCAGTCGGCTCGAGCACGGTATTTGTTAACGATAGAGGATGCGGAAGAGTAGGTGATAAAATTGAAGGTTGTACTGCTGTAGCACAAGGCTCACCAAATGTATTTGCTGGTGGTTAATCAATATATACTTTAAAATCTTTTCTTTCCATAATCCAATCACCACCACTACTTATTGGTTCTTTTAAATTGATTATGGGGGATTGCATTGTTTTGCATCCTGTTAATACAGATATTAGTATAACACTCCAATATATAATAGCAAGTGTAATAAAAACTTTTGTTAAAAATTTAAACCATTTATCTTTCATTTGTTTCCTCTTTTTTTTTAATAAAGGTGGCAGCTTGTGTTTAAAGTCTAACTGCTGCCTTTCAATCTAAAGACTATAATAGGGGTTGGTCACGCGGACCCCTACCGCGGGTAGCGTTCCCCACGAACCGTGTAACTTGACACGCGACCGCATCGGAACATAGGATACAATATTACTTGTACCTATTAGATAAAGCCATCAAGGTTGGTGCCCATAGGCCAACAAAGATTCCATTAAGTTTACTAAGGCTTGCATCACCAGAGTAAATCGCAATAGAAATTACAACTGATGCCAATGAGGCATAGAAAAATACAGTTGATTTATCTTTCATAATTTATTCTCCTAATCTTTTCATTATATGTGACGTTTCACCTAGGTTAATGATACGTTGCACAATATCTTCATAACTTCCTAAAACTGTAATATATTTACCACAGGGGTATCTAATTTCAGCTCTACCTTCAGACTTTTCTGAGTGTCGAACACTAATTCCATCAACACAAATAAGTCTTTTATTCTGTTCAATCCTTAACTTATCGTCAGGCTTGTTCCACATATCTAGTGGAATATTATATACTTCAATAAACATATATTCTCCTTTACGTTACATTGAATGATACATTAATTCTGTCTTCTTCGACTTGATGAACTGGTACATTATGTATGAGCCAGCCCGGAAACATTACTAGTTCTCCTTCTTTAGGATAGTGAATTACTTGGCCTGCAGTATACTCATTTCTTTTTTGTGGTGCCATACAAACAGGCCAGTGATTTCTATACTCTCCTAACGCATTAGTAAATATAATAGGTGCAGCGTTTTTAGGAACTTTAATATAGTATATTCCACTCCAAGTAGAAGGGCCGTGGCTATGCGCACGATGCATACTATTTTTTCTATTAATATTAATCCAAGCATTTTCAAATTTATAAGCATGATGCTCGTAACTTGGAAAATGCATTTTTTCATTTAAGTAGTCTAAACCTTCTTCTACACATTTTTTAACTGAATCCATTTCTTCATATTGAAAAATATTTCCAGCAGTTTCGCTTAATAAGCTCCCATAATAATCTGGACCAGTATCACCACAATCACCGGCTTTTTGACCCTCCCAAGAACTGCTTTGCGGGCTGTGTTTTTCCATTCTATAACAAAAGTCAACTAAGTCATCTTTAACTTTATCATGATCCGGATTTATTTTAGTTGCATATAATGTTGGGAATATAGTGTTTATTTTCATACTGTCCATGTGCTGAAGTCCTGTGTTGTGTTACTTTCGCCTATTGTATACTCATGTATATCTGGTATAATATCATCTTGTGCACTATCATCTAGTTCATATAGTCGCATCTTTGGACGATCGATACCAACTACAAATCTTTTGTTTTTAGTCGGATCATTGTAACGATTCTTTAATTGTTTAAACATAACTTGATTCATACCTTCAAGTTGTTCCGTTGAAATCATTGCTAACATTAAGTCAGCTGTTGCAGGCAGACCAAATGATTCTGAAGTATCAGTTAGTTCTACATCAGAAGAGTTATAACCACCACGAGTAACTTGAGTCGCAGACCAGATAGGAATGTTAAACTCAATAGCAAGACCACGAACTTCTTCTGCAATTGCTTTGACCATGTGATAAGTATTTACTGAACCACCTAAACCTTTGATACGAGAGGACGCACATATATTTAGATAGTCAATATATACAACATCTGGTTTGAAATCTTTTTTAAGTTCTAGTTCATTAAGTAATGCACGGAAATGGCCACTATGCGCAGATGCAGTTGGATATTCTTTTACAACCAATCTACCTTGTGTTTTACCTTTGATGTTTTGAATCTTATTGTCAAATTGTGTTTTAGATAATGTATTTAAGTTTGTAATATCTGTGTCCATAAGATTTGCATCGATACGTTCAGCAATCTTTTCTTCAGCCATTTCTAAAGTAATATATAAAACATTTCTACCTTGCTCTAAGGCAGCAGCTGCAAAGTGACACATCGCAAGAGATTTACCAACACCAGTTCCAGCAAGAATAATATTCAGAGTTTTTCTTGTAATACCACCATTAGTGATAGTATTAAATAAACTAATATCGAAAGGCATCTTATCTTCTACACGATGATAGAAATCAAAACGGTTAGTTGAATCTTCAATGTAGTCATGACCTACATTACGATCGAAAGAAACAGATAAAGCTTTTGTAAGAATATCAGGTATTGCACCTTGATCTAATTCTTTTTCTTTACCATCAATTATGCCAATTGATTTCATAATACCAAGAAAGATAGCTCTATCTTTACACCATTTCTCGGTATTTTCTATAAGCCATTTATCATCAACTTTTTCATCAATGATAATATCATTAATAACATTGATTACTTCTTGATTTGCTTCAACATTTTTTGCAGAGTTTACAAACTCTATTTGAAGCGAACTCTTGGAAGGAAGTGAGTTAAACTTTGTAATAAAATCAAGAACAAGTCCGTAAGCGATTTTTTCAGAGCCTTCAAAATAGTCAGGCTTGATGAAAGGAAGTGCTTTACGTGCAAATTGTTCATCATTACATACTTTCTTTAGAATCAGTCGTTGTATGTTCGTCATTATTATGTGGTTCCCATTCTTCTAATATTATACTTAATATTTCAGATATATAATTTTTAAAATGAATTTCTTTTTTCAATTCTTCTACAGTATATTTTTTGTTTCCTTGTTCTACTCTGAAGTCAAAGTTAACTTGTGCACCGCACTTGTTTTCTTGTTCTGTGAGACGAACTTCGCCAAATGTAAATATTACGTCTTTATATTTACCGTGTAATATTTGAATACCGTAATATTCAACTGCAGGATTTTCCATTAATCGAAAATCATCTTTAGTCACTAGAATTTTTTTCATCATCACCTGTAATCATTGCGACATGCCCAACCGAGTAATGATTTTTAATCGCTTGTGCAAAGTCTGTTTTTTCAAATACATCAGTCCAGAACTCAGCTGTTAGTGTTTCTTTCATTCGTTTATTGCCGGTTAGTTCTTCACCTGTAGCAGGATTAACTGCTTGATACCAACCAACTTTAGGTTTTCTTACATAACCTAATTCTAAACCAACATCTGTAAGACCAGACCATTTCTCGATACCACCCTCCCAAGTAACTGAGATTGGAATCTTAGATTTTTCTTTGACAAAACGTGATTTTTCTACGTTAATTACAAAGTTATAACCTTTAACTTGTGATCCATCTTTTTCTTGTTGACGTCCGATAATCCATACGTTATCTGCAGAATACATAATACCTGTACCGCCAGATACCACAGCTTTTGGAAACAAACCAATCTCTTGATAAGTATGGTTGACCGCAAGTAGTGGAACATTTTTCATTGTAAGATATGGAGTTACCATTCTAAATAAACCTTTAAGTGCTTTAGCTCGTGACATATCAGCCACAGACTTTTCACTTAATGCATCTTCTAATTCTTTTTTAGAAGCTAAGTTACCAACAGAGTCAATCATAATTACAACTTTATCACCACGCTCGATCTGTTCTAATTGACCAACTAAGTCAAACTTAAGTTGTTCTACGTTAGGAACTGGTGTATGAAGTACACGATCTGTGTCGATACCAAAAGCTTCGAAATAAGCTTGAGGAGAACCGAACTCTGAATCGTAAAATAATAACACTGCATCTTCATGTTTTTTTAAATACGCAGCTGCCATTAACAAACCAAAAGAAGTTTTGAAATGTTTTGATGGACCTGCTAATACAGTCAAACCAGAAGTAAGACCGCCGTCAATAGAACCAGATAAAGCCACGTTTATCATTGGAACCGATGTTTGACAAACATCTTTTGTTGAATAGAGATTGCTGTCACTTAGTATGTCAGCACCTTCTATCTTTGAGTTTTTCTTTAATTTATCTAATAGAGACATAACTATCCTTTTTAATTACTTGTATATTATACCATATTTTGCTACCCAAGTAAAACATTATTTACCATATTTTTGTATTTATCAATCGTTAGATTATTAGACTCGATAACTTTTAAGTCAGACGGATGATAGTTAAGTGTATTAAATGACTCAACTAATTTTAAGTCTAACATTGCTTTTTGTCTACCGCACGGATGATCTAGTATTTTTGATGATGACCATATTTTATCACGATCAAGATTATCATAGTGCGCTCCGGGTCTAATATAATTTTCTACCCATCTGATAAAGTCACAACAAACGTCTTCTGCATTATAAGGCAAAGAGCCAAGATCTTCATATATCATTTTCATGACATTATCTAAAGTATTCTCATCTTTCTTTTTATCTTTAGTCATATACGATATACATTCAACTGCATTAGTACCATAGTAAAATAACGATTCTCTGTTTACAAATTGTGGTAACCAATCTGCAATGTCTGCAAGATAAGCTGCGTATTGAAATTTATATTTAACTAAACCATTTTTCGTATTCCAATCAAACATCCAGTTACCCATTTCTCTAAAGTCACGTTTCTTTCCTGACTCTAACCATGTTGCCATATCATCTACAAGTCTAGGTGCAAACTCCGCTAGATAATAATCTCCTCCTCGTTTGTATTCTACAAGTTCAGCGTTGTATTTGTTTCTGTTAAAACCTGCAGGTGGTTTTGGAAATCTTGGAAACTGATATCCAATAGATGTATAAAATGTTTTACGATAATATGGTACAAGCTTTGTCATTTCTCTTACGGTGTCACATTGATATAAGTCAAATAAAATTGTATTATGATAACCAGAAGGTATTGTACCATAGTTAATTGCAGAACCAGTAACACGATGAATTAGAAAAACATACAACCATTCTCTTAATCCATAAACACTTTGTCTTCCTTCCCACTTGTCAAGCATATACGTGCGTTGTTTAGTACTATGACCGGCTTGTATCTTATCATAGTATGGATGATCTTTTGATTTTCCATAGAATGCATCATTCATAATCTGTGAGAAACCAGCAAGCTTTCTTTCAACTACATCATATAGTTGTACGTTATTCATCAAATCATCTTCGGTTGAACCTTCATAGTCTTGCCAACCTAGATTTGTTTTACCTTGCTGATCTTCTGCTAATGCATAGTATCTTTTAAACTCTTCGTAGTAATTAGTCGTCTGCATTCTTTGCCCAATCTCTATAGCTATCTATCTTTTTGTAAATTGTATCATCTTTTAAAGTAGGTTCTGCACCTACATTCCAGAATAAAACATCTTTATCTGATTCTTTCGGTACATACTTCCATGCTTTACCGTCATATGTATCAATAGTTGGAAATGGTGGTAAGTTACTTTCTTTCTCGGCCGAAGTAAATGCTAATGCCTCTGATATTGGTTCTGCTCTACCTAACTCACCAGCTTTCATGTTTCTAGATACACAAACAGAAGTAAACTTAGCATTTGGCCATGCTATTTGTAAAGCACGAGTAAGTACTCCTGTTGATGTTGCACAATAAACTTCATCGGGCTCTGGAATAGATGAAGCTGTCTTCACAATACCAGCTGTAACTCTTGGATGTTTTAATCCTAACGGAACAAAGAAAGAATTTTCATGTTCCATCGCCCACATCTTTGCAAGTCTATTTAAGTTAGGCATTGCTGCTATTCTATGAAACTCATAATCACAACCACGCTCAATACAACAAGCTTGATGATAAGATATTTGTTTACTTGATGGCATGAATAGTTTTACTTTTTTGCCGTGTTTCTTTGCAACATCTAATATAGAAACACCAGCTAATCCTGTTCTTGGTTGTACATAAACAATCGTATCGATATGTTCTGGTAGAGAAGATATTAAACAATCACCACCACGAACTTTAGAACCTGTAAGTAAATCATCTCTTACAACTCTTACACCATTATGTTCTTTTACTACGGGTGGACCGTATGGATCTTCCCAATCAGATGCAAGTTCTAAGTATTCTTTCTTTGCATCTTCAAGAGAGTATAGTGGACCAACATCTAAGTTGACTCCATCGACTATGTGATTATCATGAGCCATTATCCAATAAAATAGTTCTGACCCCAGTTCTCACTTCTATAGTAAGGTGGAGCAATATGAAAACTAGAGTTTAGTTCCATATAAGTTTTTGCATATTTTTCCGGACACATTTCATACCAATCCCACGGCGGATGTATTAGTCTTCCGCCTGAGTGCTGATCTAAAAGTTCTATAAATTCTTCTGTTACCTGACTTCTCTCTGCTAAACTTCCACAGAAAGGAGTTCCGTTTCTCCATCCTGTTTTAGGTATCTTACGACCTTCATATTCTACAGGAACTGGTGCTGCAAAATACGGATCATCCGTTATTTGAAAAGCTTGATTAACATACTTTTTAATTGTATCCTCCATGTGTATGTAATTATTAGCTCTTAAATAATGATGTCGAATATCGATAGAACCAAAACAGAAAGTAACTGTTCTCTTCTTTGCATCTACATCTCTCATTAATGTATCTAGCGTTGAGTTAACCACAACTCCATGGAGTGTCTTAGCATTGTTTACAAATATTGCATCACCTTTTGCAGCAAAAGAAGGGGCGTGAGAATCACCAACGGTGATTTCTACTTCAGGATTATCTATTGCATAATCTTCCATTCCATATCTTTCTGCACTTTCACACCACTCAGATACTTTATCACACCATTCTTCAGTAATACCTTCAAAAGTAGTTTTAGCGCCGATACGTTTTTTAATCATAGCTCCGTAGTCCGGCATATCAATATCAAGTGAGGTAATTATTTTTACCTTCATTGCATTTTCAAATCTATTGTATAAATCTTC
>MDSV01115060.1_pt1 | contig 21824 bp, 24 predicted proteins | sample 810851 | NCBI WGS metagenome assembly MDSV01 (sample SAMN05326640, study PRJNA326480) | marine metagenome | isolation source: seawater | place: Atlantic Ocean: North East | collected 2012 | reverse complement strand
ATGATGAATATTTTAAATGGAGGGTCTCATGCTGATAATAAAATAGATATTCAAGAATTTATGGTGATGCCTTTTGGTGCAGAATCTTTTAGCGATGCCCTTAGAATGGGGACAGAAGTATTTCACCATCTTAAAAGTGTTTTAAAAAGTAAAGGAATGTCTACTAATGTTGGAGATGAAGGAGGGTTTGCACCCGGACTAGGATCTAACGATGAAGCTATTGAAGTAGTTTTAAAAGCCATAGAATCTGCAGGATATAAGCCAGGAGAAGATATGTGGATTGCATTAGATGCTGCAGCTTCTGAATTTTATTCAGAAAAAACTAAAAAATATACTTTTGAATCAACTGGAGATATTATGTCTTCAGAAGATCTGATAAGTTTTTGGAAAAACTGGGCTAATAAATATCCAATAATTTCAATCGAAGATGGCTTGGCAGAAGATGATTGGAAAGGATGGAAATCTTTAACAAATGCAGTAGGTCATCACTGTCAATTAGTTGGCGACGATCTTTTTGTTACCAATACTAAAAGACTTCAAAAAGGAATTAATGAGGAAATTGCCAATTCAATACTAATAAAAGTAAATCAAATAGGTACCTTATCTGAAACTATAGATGCTGTTTCTTTAGCCTCTAATAATGGATATTCATCTGTAATGAGTCATAGAAGCGGTGAAACAGAAGATAATACTATTGCCGATTTAGCAGTAGCCTTAAATACAGGACAAATTAAGACAGGATCAGCTTCAAGATCCGATAGAATGGCTAAATACAATCAATTATTACGAATTGAAGAACAACTTGGAAAATCGGCTCATTTCCCTGGAAAAGACTTCAAATTTTTAAATGGCTAAAAAGGTCAAAAAAAATCGTTACAAAAAGTGGTTTTTCATTTTATTAATATTCAACGTATTATACTTTGGGTATGACTTTATTAAAACCCCTGCTTTTTTTTATCATTACAAACAAATTTTTAAAAAGGTATTTTTTCCTCCTATAATTCCGAGTGGAAATTTTACTTATGGAATAGATATTTCACAATACCAAGGAATTATTTCTTGGTCTAAAGTAAAAAAGATGAACGAAAAGTTCCCAATCGAATATGTCATTATTAGAGCAACTGCTGGAAAAAAACATAGAGATAATTTTTTTACTTCAAATTGGAGGGAAGTAAAAAAGTATCATTTTCTGAGGGGGGCGTATCATTATTTTAGACCAAATGAAAATTCTACGTTACAGGCAAAAAATTTTATAAAAAATGTAAAGTTAGCACCTGGAGACCTTCCACCCATTTTAGATATTGAAAAAATGAGTGACATTCAAAGTTCGGATAATTTATTAAAAGGAATTGCAAATTGGTTAGAAATAATAGAAAACCACTATGGTGTAAAACCAATTATTTATTCTGGTGCTCATTTTTTTAATGATTATTTAAAATCCAATTTTAATAATTATTTTTTATGGATAGCTAATTATAACAAAGTAGAAAGTCCTTTAGAAAATATGAATTGGAAGATGTGGCAATTTTCTGATAATGGAAGTGTAAACGGTATAAAAGGACCAGTAGATTTAGATTTATATAAAGGAAGTTTCTCAGAATTGAAAAAATATGCTTTAAAATAGATCATTTGTTGTTTCTTTGTTTACATTCTAATTTTTATAACCTTATTATATGAGTTCTAGTAAAGTAATTTATTACACTAAAACAGATGAAGCGCCAGCTTTAGCAACCCATTCCTTTTTACCAATAGTCGAATTATTTACAAAAAGTGCAGATGTAACTATTCAACTAAAGGACATTTCATTAGCAGCAAGAATTTTATCACAATTTTCAGAATATTTAGATGAAACACAACAATTTGAAGATCATCTTGCATTTTTAGGCGATTTAGCTAAAAACCCAGATGCTAATATTATTAAGCTACCTAACATTAGTGCATCAATTCCCCAGCTTAAAGCAGCAATAAAAGAATTACAATCAAAAGGATTTAATATCCCAAAATATCCAGATGACGCTAGAAACAGTAAAGAAAAAGAAATTAAATCTACTTACGACAAAATTAAAGGAAGTGCTGTAAATCCTGTTTTAAGAGAAGGTAATTCTGACAGGAGGGCACCAAAAGCAGTTAAAAATTATGCTAAAAATAATCCTCATAGTATGGGAAAATGGTCTTCCAATTCTAAAACTCATGTTTCTAGTATGAAAACTGGAGACTTTTTTGGTTCTGAAAAATCTAAGACTATTTCTGAAGAGTCAGTTGTCTCAATAGTTTTTGAAGATTTAAATGGCAAAAAAGAAACGCTAAAGGCTGAGTTTACTATTTTAAAAGACGAAATTATTGATTGTGCTGTGATGAGTTTAGAGCACTTAGAAAAATTCTTTGAAAATGCAATTAAAGAATCAAAAGACGAGGATATTTTATTTTCATTACACATGAAGGCAACAATGATGAAAGTTTCAGATCCTATAATTTTTGGTAAATGTGTAGAAGTATTTTACGCTGAAGTTTTCAAATCTTTCAAAAAAGAATTAGATGCAGTTGGAATAAACCCAAATAATGGATCCGCAGACTTGTTCAATAAGTTGCACTTATTAGAAAAACCAGTAGCAAAAAAAATTAGTTCTTTAATTGAGCAAATTCATAAAAACAACCCATCTCTTGCAATGGTAGATTCCGACAAGGGGATTAGTAATTTACATGTTCCAAGTGATGTAATCATTGATGCATCTATGCCGGCTATGATTAGAAACTCTGGTAAGATGTGGAATAAAAACGGGGAGCTTCAAGATGTGAAGGCCGTTATTCCAGATAGATCTTATGCTAGTATTTTTCAGGCAACTATTGATTTTTGTAAAGTCAATGGAGCTTTTGATCCAACCACCATGGGAAGTGTTTCTAATGTTGGATTAATGGCTCAGAAAGCAGAAGAATATGGTTCTCATGATAAAACATTTCAAATTAAAAATACTGGGAAAGTAAAAGTTTTAGATGAAAATAATCGTGTTCTTATTGAACAAGATGTTAATAAAGGAGATATTTTCAGAATGTGTCAAGTTAAGGATGCCCCAATTCAGGATTGGATTAAGCTCGCCATTTCTAGAGCTAAAGTAACTAAAACACCTGCAGTATTCTGGTTAGATGAAAATAGATCCCATGACAATGAAATTATAAAAAAAGTAAATAAGTATCTTTCAAACTACGAAACTACAGAGATAGAAATTCATATTCTTTCACCTAAAGAAGCTACTCAATATTCATTGTCAAGAATAATTAAAGGGCTAGATACTATTTCTGTAACAGGAAATGTTTTAAGAGATTATTTAACCGACCTATTTCCAATTTTAGAACTTGGAACTAGCGCTAAAATGTTATCAATAGTTCCCTTAATGAACGGAGGCGGACTTTTTGAAACAGGCGCCGGTGGTTCTGCACCAAAACATGTTCAACAATTCGTCAAAGAAGGTTATTTAAGATGGGACTCATTAGGTGAGTTTTTAGCATTAGCTGTTTCATTGGAATTTTTAGCTGATAAAAACAATGATGAAAAATGTAATATTTTAGCTCACACTCTTGACAAGGCTACAGAAAAGCTACTATTAGAAAATAAATCACCTTCAAGAAAATTAGGAGGGATAGATAATAGAGGAAGCCACTTTTACATTGCTTTATACTGGTCAGAATTATTATCTTCTCAAACAGAAGACTCTGAATTAGCGGTCTATTTCAAAGAAATATATAATTACTTAAAATCAAATGAAGTTGCTATAAATAATGAGTTATTAAATGCTCAGTCAAAAGAACAAGTAATTAATGGATATTATTTAACAGATTCTGATCTTACAAAAAAAGCTATGTGCCCCAGTGAAACACTCAATAAAATTCATTCAATTTTTTAAAATTGAAATCTAATCTGAGCGCGTAAATCTGTTTTTGAAGGCCCATTTATTTCGTTTAGACCAGAACCTATAGATTTTCTATTTGTATACATCCAATTTCCCCATCTTAGCCATAAATCAATGCCTTTCTTGAATTGATATCTTGTTGTAATGTAGGTTCTTGCTCCTTGGTAATAATAGGCAGGTATTCTAAAATAATAAAGTACATCATTTTCATAACTGTAAATACGAGAATTATAGGAATCTGAATCAAAAATAGCAAATCTAGCTGTAAAAGATAATTTACCTTCTTTGGGTTTATAGGTTAAATCTTGTATAATTAAAATGCCATTTTCATTAGCGTTGCCACTTCTAGAATAACTACAGTATTCTACCCTGTTTCTAATTCTTATAGATTCGGTAATTAATGCATTTACATTGAGTCTTATGTTCCATTGGTTAATATTTGATAATGTAGTAATATCTCTAGCAATTTTTGCATTGTTAAATGGTTTATCTCTATGTCTAATTCTTGCATATATGTTTAATTTTTTAGATGGGTGATAAAAAATTTGAAAGAAACCATCGGCTCCACTAGAATTGGGCTGGGTTACTTGATACTTCATCCAAGGAAATTGAAATTGGTCTAGATATGCAGAAATTTCCCAAAAGTTATTTATTTTAAAATCAATTCCAGCAAATAGCCCCTTTTCATTTACAGGCCTACTGCCCTCACTTATAGCATTTGAAAATTGCGCCTGATAATTTCTTCCATAATTTCTATAAAGTAGTGAAACTCCTAGTTTAGGATGTAGAGAAGCCATTAAGCCATGTAAATTTGCAATTCCCCCATTTAAACTTCTACTTGTTTCTCCATAAAAATTGATATTTCTTTTTACCAAACTATAATGGAGCCCATTTACTAAATTTTGACTTTGATTAAACTCATATTGATTGTAAATACTTAATTGTCTTTTAAGTGAACCATTGTAATTTGTATAAGCTCCAATAGCGCCAACTTTTAAAAAATCATTTTCATAACTCAGTTCTGCGCCCAATATATTTTCTTCAATAGCATCTTTATCTTTAAGTTCTCCTATTGTACTATGAATACCAGAAGCTTGAAAACTACTTACTATTAAAGATCCATCCTGAGAGGCTGTATCGTCAACAATATTCGCGTCAAGCATTTTTTTAGATCCAAAAGCAAGTAATTTAAATTGTTTCATTTTAATAGAAAATGCTCCCCCTCTTAAAAATGAATTTTCATCAATTGAAGCGTAGGGTTTTATACCAACAGGACTTCTTTTTAAACTCATAATATTGGAAGATTTTCCCATTGCTAAACCAGACCAAAAAGTAAGTCCCTGTCCTAATTGTATATGGTAATCTCCAAAAGCCAACATATCAATTTTGCCCACTTCTTTAAGGAAAAGATGGGCGGAGTAAAAGTCAAATCCTCTTGGAGTAGTAATTTCAAATAATTCATTTGCTTTTGAATTGCCAAGAAAAGCTTCTCCAGCATCTTTTTCTGTTGTAACTCCAAAACTTAGATGCCTTTGATATTTAAATCTATATCTCATATATAAATTATCTGGAGAGCCTAATGTCTTACTATTGGGACTATCTAGCCAAGAACTATCATCTAAATTAATTTGACCACTTGTATTATTTAATACTCTTGAATATCTAATAAATAAATCATTTTTACCTTTTTGTAACATCTCTTTAAAAGATAAATGTGTAGCATCGAAATTTTCATTTACAGTCACAAAGGGCAAAATTTTTCTAATTACATTTGAACTAAAAGAATTTAGCGACTGTAGTTCGTAAATATTTAAGAATTTACCATATTTTTTTTTATGTTCAATTAATAAATTTATTTGGAATTGGTTCAGTAACATTAATTGTTCTAAATCAAATTTGATTTCTCTACTATTTAAATTTATAGGATGTTCATAGTAATAATTTAATTGATCAAAAAGAGTAGTATAGTCAATATTATCATCCTCATTATTTTCAGCAATATTTTCTATTGTTTGTTCAATTATATATTGTTTTTTCATCTCTTTATAGGACGAAGAAGAAGAAAACTTTATTGGATGAACGATTAGCTTTTCCTGAGCATTAATACAAATATTTAATTCAATAGCTAGTAAGAAAAGATATTTGATATGGAATTTCAAATTTTATTTAAGTTGATAAGTCACTGAAATTTCTGGACTCCATCCAAGGAATTGGTGAATTTGAGTGGCAAAACAAAAAATTAAATTTTGTTGAATAATACCAAATCCGAAGGAACTAAGGTTTGGCTTTGACCCAACCCCTGCATTTAAAAATATTTTTTCGTTTGGTTGATAATTTATACCTGCTAAAAATGATGCTGGATAGTTAATGTTTTTTTCAATTCCAGTATGGATAATAAGATCTTTAGAAAAATAATAACTTGCCCCAAACATGAAATTTGTTGTAAGTCTTTCATCATTGAAATTGGCCATCTTAGTAAACGTAAAATTATTAATTATGGCTCCTATTTTAAGTTCTTCTGAAAGATCTGCACCCATTCCAATATCTGCAGAAAATAAAGAATTATTATTGTAAAAATCTCCCGCATTAATTTGAGAATAATTTAACTTTATTCCACTTTGAAAATTTTCCCCCATTTTTAAAGAGTATCCACACCCAATGTGATGCATTTGAAGATGAATATTTCCGCTATTAGAATAATTAATTCCAATTGCTCCCATATTTGTAGGAACTCCCAAAACAAAGCTAGAAGTTGTAAAGTCTTTTATTAAGAAAGGTTGAAAGCTACTTATACTAATTGTAGTTTTTTCTAATTTTGATAGTTGTCCTATATTGTTATTTATACTCCAAATATTTTCATTGTTTACATCCAATCCGGCAATGGAAGTACTAAATGCTCCACTATTTTCTAAAAGTTGACCTATGTAAATTGATTGTGAAAAAATAATTGAAATTAATGGGAGGAAATATTTCATTTTTTAAAATAAAAATAATGAATTTATATTTCTCATGATCTAATTCTAAAAGATAAATATTTAATGATTTTATTCATTTCAACCCATTTATGCTCATAAAATGTCTTAATAGAAAGTATTTTTTCTAATTGATTATTTTCTCTGTAGGAATATGTATAGACATTTTGAATATCTTTTATTAGATTATGTTTTCTTATTAGAATCTCCTCTTTTGTAAATTCATAAAGTAATTTGCTATCTGTTTTTAAATGAATAATACCATTAGGTTTTAATATAGACTTATATCTGTTAATAAATAACTCAGATGTTAATCTCTTTCTAGGCTTTTTAGGCTGAGGATCTGAGAATGTTAACCATATTTCATCTACTTCATTTTCTTTAAAAAACTGTTGTAGGTAATCTACTTTCGTCCTTAAAAACCTAACATTATTTAATTTTTTGTCTAAAGCTAACTTGGCTCCTTTCCATATTCTTGCTCCTTTAATATCAATGCCTATAAAGTTAATATTAGGAAAAAGATTTGCCAGTCCTAAGGTGTATTCACCAGCCCCACATCCAAGTTCAAGAATTAAAGGGTGATGATTTTTAAAAACTTTGTTCCAAGTTCCCTTAATATGGTGTTCTTTTTCAAAGTATTCAGTATTTGGTTGAATCACATTAGAAAATGTTGTTAATTGAGAAAATCGCTTTAGTTTATCTTTCCCCATTTCCATCAAATTTCCCGCTCTTAGGCAAAATTTCAGTTTTTTCCCCAAAAAATTCTCCAAAGTCTCTCATCGCATTTGCTAGTTGATCTTCACTTGTAGCTTTTTCATAGCTGTTTGCAAGTGTCATAATTGTTTGGAACATCATTTTATTCATTTCTTCAACTGACATTTTTTTGGTCCATAAATCCAGACTAAATGTTTCGTTTTTGTGAGCATTCCATAAATAAATCAATGCTGCTGATGCTTTTTCAGATTGTCCCTTTCCTTGAGAAGAACTCCATTTTAGTTCTTCTGGAATTAAATTCTCGTCCATTAAAACATCGATGGAAAATTTTTCTTTTTTAAGTTTTTTATCTTGGTTCATATGCGCTCAATAATTTTTGAATATTTTTTTCTTGTAAAATTTCATTAATATTTAAGTTGGTAGATGATACATAATCTTCTATAATTCTGTATCCTAGCCAAATTCCGATATGAGCAGGAGATTCAACTCCAAAATTTTTTGTATAAGGCCCAGGATTAAAAAAATAGTTAAACTTATTATAATCTTTTTCATATAATAATTCATGATCAATTATATATTGCCATATATATTTCTCATTTTCTTCACACCATTTTAATTCTTTTTTGTTATATCTAAATTTATTTTCTGATTCTTCATCGGGTAAAACAAGATCCATTAGGTAACAAATTTTACCATATGAAAGCAATTTACTTAAAAAGTCATCTCCTAAATATTGTGGACGATGCGTCATCAAAAAACCAAATAATACATCTGAAATAATATATTTTTTATCCATCTTTTCCTTAATATAGTTTGGAAGAGATTCCGAAGGCAATTGTTTTATAATTTTGCTTTCTGGTCCTAAATACATATCTAAACCAATCCAAATTATAGAATCAAATTCGTGAACATCGGCATTAAATAATGAAAAAAAAGTACCAATTTTTTTTGACCTGTATGTTTTCCCAAATAAGGATTCATATCTTTGTAGACCTTTACTAATTTGAGCTTTATAATATTCAAAGTTTGAGAAATTCACTTGTATCTCTTTTAGAATTTGAAGAATGATACTGTCATTTTTAAATTGTTTTAATTTTAAATGGGTTGAATTTGAAATTTGAGGAACTAAAATTTCTTCTTTTGAGCCAGCTCTTATCATTTTAGAGTAAAAATTTTGATAGAGCTCAGGATAATTAGAAAATACCTGATGTAACTGATTAATATCATTATTATATAGAGTTTGTTCTAATCTTATTAATTCATAGGTTTTCCATCCATCGTCACTTAGATCACTTTTTTTGGTTTTGGAATTGCAACTATTTAATGTAATTAATAGAAAAAATAATCCGAAATATTTAATATAATTTTTCAAAGCGTCTGTAAAAGTAAAATTTGTTCGTTAAAAATATTTTATGTTTGCATAAATATATTCCAATGAACAAGCTATTTCATCTAATATTTCTTTTATTACCTGTACTTTTTTTTGGCCAATCTAATAATAATGATCCTATTGTTGAATCTACTGAATTTAGAAAATTTAGATTTGGGTTATATGGTCAGGGATCATTGGGGTGGGTAACTCCTGAACAAAAAAAAGTCTATTCGAGAGGTTCTCTTGGTTTCGGATATGGATGGGGTTTTGATTTAGAATTTAACTTTAATAAAAATACTTCATTAAGATCCGGTTTAAATATTTCTACATATAAGGCGGGTCTAAATTACTATGATAGTGAGTTGAATGAAAATTTAGATGAAACTTATTTTTCACTAGACCAAAATGAGAATTTTAGATCTTGGGATATCCATGAGTTTCCTCCGGACAGTGTTCTCTATCAACTATATTCTAGAAATTATACGATCAATTATGTAAATATTCCTGTAATACTAAAATTCAAAACTAACGAAATAGGTTATTTAACTTATTTTGGAGAATTTGGAGGCACTTTAGGTTTTAAAACAAATGCATCAGTGGATGATAAAATAAAACCTTTTAGATATGATACTTCCAATTCAAATTTCTCCAATATACTACCTAACCAAAATCAAAAATTCACAATTACAGATATCAATCTCGATAAAGGGACTCAAACAGTAAGATTGGGTATAAATATGGGAATTGGTGCGGAATATAATTTATCTGGAAACACCGCGTTAATTTTTCAACTTAACTGGAATTATTTTATCAATAATCTACTAACAAAATCAGAAAATGAAAATTTCTTGAGAAAACAAACTGATGACGGTACATTTGAAACAGTAGCAGTGAAGGCTATCCCAGGAAATCTTGTTTTATCTGTGGGAGTCATATTTTAAATCTAGTTGAACATAGAGCTATAGACTTAGCATTCGTATTAAATTTAAATTTATGAATACTGTAAAAGTTGAACAATATATCACTAAATGGTTGACAGATTATATTTCTAAATCTGGACTGAAGGGCTTTGTGGTAGGCGTTTCTGGCGGAATAGATTCAGCTGTTACGTCAACTCTTTGTGCAAAAACTGGCTATCCTACATTGTTATTAAACATGCCCATTCATCAAAAATCTAGGCAGTTCGATAGAAGTAACGATCATATTTCATGGTTAGATAAAAAACACCATAATATAAGTGGATTAACAATAGATTTAACAAAAATATTTGAATCTTATTCTGCTTCTTTACCCTCTCAAGTTCAAGATGACTTATCCATGGCCAATCTTCGATCAAGAATAAGAATGTCAAACCTTTATGTTTTTGCTAGTAATTATCAATATATAGTTGTTGGAACAGGAAATAAGGTAGAGGATTTTGGTGTCGGATTTTATACTAAATATGGTGACGGAGGAGTTGATATTTCCCCAATAGCAGATTTATTAAAATCCGAAGTATTTTCTCTTGCAAAGCATTTAGGAATTTTACCCAGCATCCAAAATGCATCACCAACTGATGGTTTATGGGATGATGATAGAAATGACGAAGACCAGTTAGGGGCAACTTACGAGGATTTAGAATGGGCTATGCATTACATAGAAGCAAAGTCCAGTTCGCCACTTACAGAAAAACAAAAGTCGATATTGAATATATATAATCAACATCATAAGACTAATCAACATAAGATGCTCCCCATCCCAGTATGCAATATTCCAGGAGAATTAAAAAAATAATTAATTAGATTTCTGGAGCCAATGTTATATTAATTAAATCAATTTTCTTGGATATTGGTATCTGACATGCTAATCTACTATTTGGCTGAGTATCCCAATTATCATCAAGTATAGCTTTTTCTGATAATGAGATTGCGGGTAAGTCATGTTTTGAATTAATAAAAATATGACATGATGCGCATAAGGCCATACCTCCACAAGTTCCTTCGATAGGATATTCGTAAACTTTAAGAATTTCCATTAAGTTTAAATTCATATCAGTTGGAGCAATTATTTTCTTTGTCTTGTTATCTCTATTAGTAACGGTAATTGAAATATCCATTTTAAAAGCCTTTTACTCCTGTAACAGTAGTATATTTCAGGACATTATTTTTATTAGGATATATTTTTTTAAATGCTGACTGAACCATTATTGCAGCCTCATGAAACCCACACAAAATTAATTTCAATTTCCCGTTATAAGTATTGACATCACCTATGGCATAAATGCCTTCAATATTAGTAGAGTAATCCGTAGCATTATCTACTTTAATAGCATTTTTTTCAATTTCTAACCCCCAATTTCCAATAGGTCCAATTTTTGGAGAAAGACCAAATAAAGGAAGCCAATTATCACAAGCTATTGATTGTGTTTCCTTATTTTTTGAAATTACATTTAATGATAAGGCTCCTTTTTTTTCTTTAATTTCTCGAACTTCAGAGTTTAAAATTATTTTTATTTTTCCCAGTTTCGCAAAATTCATTGCTTTTTGAACTGAATCATTATGAGCTCTAAAATTTTCACTTCTATGAATTAAATGGATACTTGAAGCAAAATTTTCTGCAAAATACAAAGCCCAATCTAAGGCACTATCACCCCCGCCTGAAATAACAATATTTTTATTCGCAAATATTTCAGGTTCTTTAACAATATAATGAATATATTTTTTTTCAAATTCATTTAAGTTCTCAATAGGTGGTTTTCTGGGAGTAAATACACCTAATCCACCAGCAATTGCAATTACTGGAGCCCTATGAGAAGTTCCCTCAGAAGTGGTGACTATAAAATGTTCATCATGATCTTTTTCTAAACTGTATGCTGTCTCGCCAAGTGTGAACCCTGGATTAAAAGGTTTTATTTGCTCCATTAATTTTTTAATCAAATCAGCAGCTTGAATACTTGGGTAACCAGGAATATCATATATGGGTTTTTTAGGATATATTTCGGCACATTGACCGCCTGGAATTGGTAGGGCATCAATCAAATGACATTTTAATTTTAATAACCCAGCCTCAAAGACAGTAAATAAACCAACAGGTCCTGCACCAATTATAATTATATCTGTTTGAATCATTAATTGAATTATTACAAAAATTAATTTACATTAAAGATCCTTATTAGAATTAAAGACCTTGCTCTTAAGCCCCTCTTTGTACTTTATAATTTTCTCATAAATTTCATTATCGTTTGTAGCTAATATTTGTGCAGCAAGAATACCTGCATTTGAAGCCCCGTCTAATGCAACGGTAGCTACAGGAACCCCCTCAGGCATTTGTAAAATTGATAATATAGAGTCCCATCCATCTATAGAATTTCTAGACTTTATAGGAACCCCAATTACTGGAAGAGGTACAATTGAAGCCACCATCCCAGGCAAATGGGCTGCTCCTCCTGCTCCAGCAATAATAATATCAATCCCATTTACTTTAGCTTCTTGGGCGAATTGAAACATCATTTCTGGGGTTCTATGTGCAGATACTATTTTCACTTCTGACTCAACACCAAATTGGGTTAAAATATCTATGGCTTTTTGCATGACTGGAAGATCACTTTTACTTCCCATAATTATTCCTACTTTCTTCATTATTTTGCTGTTACTTTAACTAATTTTTTTACTTTTTTTCCTAAAACAATTGCTTTATTTAGATCTTTATTTACAATAGTAATATGCCCCATTTTTCTATTTAATCTTGATTTATTCTTACCATATATATGAGGAGTTAATCCAGGGAAATCAAGAACTTCATTAATATTTTTATAAATCACATCTCCTTCAATAAGATTTTGACCTAGTAAATTAATCATTACACCAGGTGTTTTAATATCTGTATTTCCTAATGGTAAATTTAAAATACATCTTAAATGTTGGTCAAATTGTGAAGTTACACAACATTCAATAGTATGATGTCCAGAATTGTGGGGCCTTGGGGCAACTTCGTTAATTAAAACCTCGTTTTTTTCAGTAACAAACAATTCTACAGCAAGTAGTCCAATACAATTCATTTTTTGGGCTGTTTCTAGTGCAATTTCAATTGCTTTCTTTTGGATTTCGTTAGGAATTTCAGCAGGACAGATAATATATTCTACTAAATTTGAATTGGGGTCAAATTCCATTTCAGCAACTGGAAAATAAGCTTGTTGACGGTTTTGATTTCTTGCAACAATTACAGATATTTCTTTATTAATTTCTACTTTTTCTTCTATCAAACATGCTACATTAGGAAGATTGAATAGATCATCTAATGTTTTTAAAATTTTCACTCCTTTACCATCATACCCAAATTTTGCACTTTTCCATACAGCTGGCAGAGAAATGATATTATTTTTTATATCGTCTACGGCTTCTTTTAAACCAAAGTAATTTTTATAATTAGATGTTGGAAGATTATTTTCAGCATAAAAATCTTTTTGTAAGGATTTGTTTTGAATAATTCGTAGTGTTTTTGATGATGGAAATACTTTCTTACCTTTATTTTCAAGATATTCTAAAGCATCTGTATTGACATTTTCAATTTCAATTGTTATTACATCAAGATTTTCTCCAAATTGAATAACGTCGTCAAAGTTGGTTAAATCTCCAATGGTAAATTCATTGCAAATGTTTTGACAAGGAGCATTTTTATTTGGATCCATCACCTTAGTGTAGATATCATATCGAAGACTTTCATAAAGTAACATTTTACCAAGTTGTCCACCGCCTAAAATACCAAGTTTAAAATTAGAGCTGAAAAATTGATTTTGACTCATCTATTGATTTAAAATAATATACAAATGTAAGTCTCCAATTTAAAGAAACAACCATTTTTCTATAAAATGAAATGATTACATTTGATTGATAAACAAAATGAAACAGGTAAATCTCCACGATAAACAATTTAAATTATTTTTAGATTCCAAATCCATCATTTCAAGTATTGAGGATTTAGCAAATAAAATAAATAGAAACTTTGCAGAGAAATCTCCCTTATTCTTATGCGTTCTAAATGGTTCTTTTTTGTTTGCTTCTGAAATTATTAAAAGATTCAACTATAATTGTGAGGTTTCATTTATAAAACTAGCCTCTTATGATGGTATTCAATCCACCGGAAAGGTTAAGGAATTAATTGGTTTAGACAAAGATGTCAATGGTAGAAATGTTATTGTTGTTGAGGATATAGTGGATACGGGTAATACTATTTTTTCAATCATAGAAGAGTTAAAAAATTATCAACCTAAATCTATTGAAGTAGCTACTTTACTCTTTAAGCCTGGCGCTTATCAAAAAAACATTCCAATTAATTATTCTGCTATTAATGTAGGTAATCAGTTTTTAGTAGGATTTGGATTAGACTATAATGGTCTTGGAAGAAATTTAGAAGATATATATATAATAGAAGAAAACAGTTAATATGCTAAATATTGTATTATTTGGACCACCAGGAGCTGGTAAAGGAACTCAAGCTGAAAGAATAAAAGATCATTATTCATTAGTTCATTTATCAACAGGAGATATTTTTCGATTCAACATGAAAAAGTCGACTAAACTAGGACTTTTAGCAAAGAGTTTCATAGACAAAGGAGAGCTAGTTCCAGATGAAGTAACCATTAAAATGCTAGAATCAGAAGTAATAAAATATCCTGAATCGAATGGCTTTATTTTTGATGGTTTTCCAAGAACCACCCTTCAGGCAAAAAACCTAGATGAATTTTTAAAGTCTAAAAATACGGCAATTACTAAAATGATTGCCCTTGATGTTCCAAATAATGAATTAATAGAAAGATTATTATTAAGAGGAAAAGATAGTGGCAGGGCCGATGATCAAAATAAAGAAGTAATTGCAAATAGGATAAAGGTATATGAAGATCAAACAGCAATTTTAGCTGACTACTACAGATTGCAAAACAAATTAGTATCGGTGGATGGAATTGGGACAGTTGACGAAATTACTCATAGACTTTATTCAGCCATAGATAATTAATATGTCCTCAAGTAATTTTGTAGATTATGTGAAGGTTTGTTGCAGGTCAGGAAAGGGTGGTGCAGGATCTAAACATTTTCACAGAGACAGAACTACCGCAAAGGGCGGACCGGATGGAGGTGATGGGGGCAGAGGCGGACATATTATTTTAAGGGGAAACAAACAAATTTGGACATTACTTAGTTTAAAATATAGAAAACATATTATAGCCCCTGCTGGAGAATCAGGTAGTGCCAAATTATCGAGTGGTAAATTTGGAAAAGATGAAATTATTGAAGTTCCTCTTGGGACAGTTGCTAAAGATGCGGAGACTGGAGAATTTTTATTTGAAATTACTGAGGATGGTGAAGAACAAATTTTATTAAGCGGTGGTAGAGGAGGATTAGGGAATAATCATTTTAAGTCTTCTACTAATCAAGCACCAAGATATGCTCAACCTGGTGAACCTGGTAAAGAAGAGTGGAAAATTTTAGAGCTTAAAGTGTTAGCTGATGTTGGCCTTGTTGGATTTCCAAATGCAGGAAAATCTACCTTACTTTCAGTTCTTTCGGCAGCTAAACCAGAAATTGCCAACTATCCTTTTACAACTATAGTTCCTAATTTAGGAATTGTTGCACACAGAAATCACCAATCCTTTATAATGGCTGATATTCCAGGGATAATCCAAGGTGCTCATATTGGAAAAGGATTAGGACATCGTTTTTTGAGGCATATTGAAAGAAATTCTGTTTTATTATTTATGATTTCTGTTGACTCAAATAATATAACAGATGAATATAATATTTTAATTAATGAACTAAAACAATATAATCCTGAACTCTTAGATAAAGAAAGAATGCTTGCGATTACAAAGAGTGATCTTATAGATGATGAGCTAAAGCAAGAGTTAAAGCAAGAACTTCCGGAAGGAATCCAATATGTATTCATTTCATCTGTCACTCAAAAAGGTTTGCTATCACTTAAGGATGAAATATGGAAATTAATTCACAATGAGTTTCATTAATTATTTAGAAACAATGGATCAAAAAATTATTTTGCTCTTAAATGGCAATAATTATGCTCTTTTAGATCAGTTAATGTGGACGGTATCCCAACCTGTTTTTGGTCTTCCGTTTTATATTTTATTTATTTATTTATTTTTCAAAAACTATCACTTTAAGGACGCTCTCAAAATTACAATCCTTATTGGGATTACAGTAGGAATAGGCGATTTATTAGCTCACGAATTGATTAAGGAGACTGTTCAAAGATATCGACCTAGTCATCATATAGAACTTTCTAAACAATTGAAATTTGTTCACAATTATCGAGGAGGGATGTTTGGGTTTGTTTCTAATCATGCTACAAACATGTCTATAGTCGGTGTTATGGTTTTTTTATATCTAAAAAAATACTATCCAAAATCATGGATTTATTTGTCGATTTTAGTTTTAACTATATCATTTAGTAGAATTTATTTAGGAGTTCATTATCTTTCAGATATTATTGGTGGTTGGATTTTAGGAATTATATTATCTTTCAGCAACTACCAACTTATTAAAAAAACTATTTTGAAATCATGATCTCTGCTGTAGTTGTTTTTATTGGTGGGGGAATAGGTGCAGTTTTAAGATATGTAATTTCCCAAATTACCTTGCTAGTCTATAACGGTCAAATGCCTTTAGCTACAATCATTGCTAATATTTTCTCGTGTATAATTATGGGGCTTTTCTTATTTCTATTTAGTGAATCAAAAATCATCAACTCCAATTTTAAAATATTTTTATTAGTTGGTATTTGTGGCGGGTTAAGTACCTTTTCTACTTTTAGTTTAGAGACTATAAACTTATTGAAAAGTGGGAGTTATTACTGGGCTATAATAAACGTAGTTTCAAGTATTATTATTTGCTTTGGTTTACTGTGGTTGTTCTACAAAAAAACTATTTAGTATCTTCTTTACAGGATATTAAAATTTCGGAAAAATCTTCTTCATTTCTCATTGCTTCTTCAAAAGAGGAGTATTTATTTATTATTTTATTTAAGCTGCAATCACAAAAAGTGGTATCTAATTTTGCTCTTTTGCATTCACTTAAATAAATTTCCTTATCTTTTTTAGACCAACCACTACAGGAGTAAAAAAGAAAGGTTATAAGAATAGTACTCCAATATTTTATAGAAATTTTCATGGTTTTAAATTTAAACTGTCAGTTAATACATTGCTATTTTTTTTCCTTTTATTTGATCTTATAAAATCTGGCTTTATAAATTTAGAGTTTTCTTTTAATAAATCTTTTATAGAGTCACTAGAATTATATTCTTCGTCTATCTCATCATGAGAAATACTAATATATATTTCTTCTAGACTGTCTCTTAAATTTTTTAATATGCTGTCCAGTAATTCTGGCTTTTGGGAATAGTATTTAATGGATTTTTCAAAATCCTCTTTTTTAATTTCTTTTTCTTCAAATAGTTTAAATATTACATTATTTACACTATCTCTAGGAATCATAGTAAACTTTTTATTTGTAAAAACATGAGCATTAGTAAGCCAGATATTTTTAATGATTTCCTGAAAATCTTTATCTGAAATAGTATTTTCATCTATATATTCTGTGGTTTTTTCATTAACACATCCAGATAATAAAATATGAAAAATCAAAATATAAATTTTTTTTTTCACCTTTCAAATTTTAATCTCATTGAAGCGAGTTCTTCATTAAATAGCCCATTATGATAAACCCTATTGCCATTAACAAAAGTACTTTCAATACTGCAAGAAAATGTAGTTCCTTCAAATGGCGACCAATTACATTTATATAAAACATTGCCTTTATGAACTAATATCTTTTTATTTGGATTGATTATCGCTATGTCAGCATAGTATCCAGTTCTTAAATAGCCTCTTTTTTCTATTTTAAAACATTCAGCCACATCATGACTTACTTTTTTGACAATTTGATTTAATGAAATTTGTTTTGTTTTTTCCAGTTCTAGTAAAGCCAATAAAGCATGTTGAACAAGTGGTCCACCTGATGGAGAGGTAAGATAATTATTCAATTTTTCTTTTTCGGTATGTGGAGCATGGTCAGTAGCGATCACATCAATTACATTTGTGTTTATTGCATTAATTAGAGCCTTTCTATCATTCTCTGTTTTTACTGCTGGATTCCATTTAATATTACTACCTTTATCTTTATAGTCTTGATCATTAAACCAAAGGTGGTGAATGCAACATTCTGAAGTAATATGTTTTTTAGACAAGGAATTATTATTAAAAAGAGCTAATTCTTTTTCAGTAGAAATATGTAAAATATGTAATCTACTTTGATACTTTTTTGCTAATTCAACCGCCCTTGATGAAGATAAGAAGCATGCCTCTTCAGATCTAATTTTTGGATGCATTTCAAAAGGTATATTATCGCCATATCGAGTTTTAAATTTTAAAAGATTTTTTTTAATAGTTGGTTCATCTTCACAATGAGTAGCAATAAGTAAAGAACTATTTTTAAATATTTGAGAAAGTGTTTCTTGATCATCAACCAACATATTTCCCGTTGAAGAACCCATAAAGACTTTAATTCCACAAACATTTTTACCATTAGTCTTTAAAACTTCTTTTAAATTATCATTATTAGCTCCCATAAAAAAAGAATAATTAGCAATAGAATTTGCTTTAGCTATTTGATATTTATTTTCCAAAAGTTCTTGAGTAACAGTATTTGGAACAGTATTGGGCATTTCCATAAAACTTGTGATGCCTCCAGCTACTGCAGCTCTAGATTCTGAAAATATTTCGGCTTTGTGAGTTAGTCCAGGCTCTCTAAAATGAACTTGATCGTCAATCATCCCAGGAATTGCCATTAACCCAGTTGCATCATATTCATTATTAAATGTTCCTGAAATCGATTGTTTACTTATTTCTGAGATAAAAGAGTCTTCAATGGCAATATCTCCAATAAATTGTTCATTTTCATTGATGATTTTTGCATTTCGAATGATAGATTTATTTTTCAAATTTCTTAAATCTTAATTTAATTACTCCCAAAAATGCTTCTTTAAAAATACCAATATTCATTTTAGATTTACCCAGTTCTCTATCCTTAAAGTGTATGGGAATTTCTTTTACTTTAAAGCCAAGTTTTATAGTGTTATATTTCATTTCAATCTGAAAGGCATAACCCACAAACCATATATTATCAAGGTTAATTTTTTCTAATACCTTTCTTGAATAGCACTTAAATCCAGCAGTAGTATCTTTTATTTTTATACCTAAGATTAATCTAACATATAAGGAGGCATAATAGGAAAGCCAATATCTAGATTTTGGCCAGTTTATAATTTTTCCACCTGGAACATATCTAGATCCCACACACATATCTGCACCATTTTTGTGGCAAGTGTATAACAACCTAGGTAAATCGTCTGGGCTATGGGAAAAGTCAGCATCCATTTCAAATATATAGTCGTATCCATTGATTAATGCCCATTTAAATCCATGAATATATGCTGTTCCAAGACCAGATTTTTTTCTTCTTTCTTCTATAAAAATCCTATTGCTTTTTTTAGTAAAATTTTTGACTATTTCTGCAGTCCCATCAGGTGATTGATCATCTACAACTAAAATATGAAAGGCATCTTTTTTTTTAAGTATAGCGTTTATAATACTTGAAATATTTTCAATTTCATTATAGGTAGGTATAATTACAAGGCTTTTCATAATTTTTATGAAATTTTTCTATTTTAAGCTAATAAACGTAATTAATTTAATATATAAATATACCTTAACTATTATTAACTTTACTATTGGTTTGAAAAAAATATTTATATTCAGTTTTATAATTCCTACACTTACTTTTAGTCAAATCAGTAATATCAATTTGCTCGATAATTGGAGAAATGATACAATTATGACTACCTATGACGGTGAATCGATCTTTAATGAGATTTGGGGACTGGAAATAAATAACAGAAAATATGCTGTTTTAGGATCTACAATTGGAACACATTTTTTTAAAATTCAAAATAATAAATTGGAAGAAATCGCTTTTGTAAAAGGTAAATATGCGGGTCCTCAAGCAATCCATAGAGATTACCATGATTTTAATGGCTATTTATATGCAGTTTGCGATGAGAATCTAAGCTCTTTGCAAATTTTTGATCTGAGATTTTTACCGGATAGTGTTCCTTTAGTATATGACAGTGATTCCTTAATTATAAGGGCTCATAACATTTTTATAGATACTTCAAAATCAAAAATGTATGCTTGCGCTGTATCAACTCCTATGGGCTTTCATGCTATGAATGTTTATGATTTAGACAACCCTACTAACCCTCAACTTATTTACAGTTATGATGAGGTTGGTCATGTTCACGATGCTTATGTTTATAATGATACAGCCTTTCTAAATTGTGCTGCTGAAGGTTTAAAAGTAATTAAGTCTACCAATAATGCAACTTATATTCAAATAGGAGAACTTAATATTTATCCCGATAAAGATTATAATCACTCGGGTTGGATTAATGAGTCAAAAAATACTTATTTAATGTGCGATGAGGCTCTTGGTAAAGATGTTAAAGTTCTTGATGTTTCCGATTTAAACGATATTCAGGTTAATGCTTTACTTAATTCAGAAATGGGAGACGATGAATCTTCAGTTCCACATAATGTAATCATTAGGAACAATATCGCTTACATAAGTTATTATCACGATGGATTGCAAATATTTGATATTAGTAGTTCAACTAACCCTAGAAAATTAGCTTATTATGATACTTATTTACCCAACCCATCCGTTTCTTGGGCTGGTGCTTGGGGAGTCTATCCATTTCAAAATAGTGATCTTATTTTAGTTTCTGATAGGACTTATGGACTCTTTCTTTTAAATTTTGAAAAACCACCAAATGTTTCAGAAGAACCATATTTTCTCTTTCCTAATCCTGCCCAGGATTACATCTATTTTTACAAAGAACACATGGGTTTAGCTAATTATACACTGAATATTTTCAGTAGTTTAGGAGCCTTAGTTGATCAATTTTATGTTAATAAGGAATATCAAAGAATTGACTTATCAAAATATTCAACAGGTCTTTATTTAATTGAGTATCGCTCTAATTTTGACTCTAATACTTTAAGTATTAAATTTTTTGTTGAATAAAATGAACCATTTTTTTAAAGATGTCATTGATGTTGTAAAGTTAATTCCTAAAGGTAAAGTAACCACTTATGGAAAAATAGCTTCATTTCTTGGATCTGTTAAAAGTTCTAGATCTGTAGGCTGGGCTTTAAACAATTTATCATGTAATAATGAAGTTCCGGCTCACAGGGTGGTAAATAGGAAGGGGCTTTTAACAGGAAAATTTCATTTTAAAGATGAGTATTACATGCAAAATAAATTAATAGAAGAAGGTGTCATGGTAAAAAATAATGAAGTTTTAAACTTTAATGATTATTTATGGGATCCAATAAAAGATTTAACACTGTAGTTTTAAATAAATTATCTGTATACCTTTGACTTATGAAAATTTCTAATAAATCTATTTTAGAGGCTTTAAAAAAGGTAGTTGAACCTGTTTTAGGTAAAGATATTGTCTCTTTAGGATTAGTTTCAGAATTAAAATATTCTAAGGAAAACATTTCATTTTCTGTTCAAACGAAAAATGCTGCTATGCATGCTAGAAAAAGGATGGAAGATGCCTGTGCTTTTGCAATAGAAAGACAATTTGGTAAAGCAATTTCAGTAATTGTCAATGTCCAGGCTTTAAAAAAGTCTGAAGCATCTAAAAGTATATTGCCAAATATTAAAAATACCATTGCCATTGTTTCTGGAAAGGGAGGTGTTGGGAAATCAACTATTGCTTCCAATACCGCTGTAGGCCTAGCCAAAAAAGGAT
>MDSV01001760.1_pt1 | contig 21835 bp, 21 predicted proteins | sample 810851 | NCBI WGS metagenome assembly MDSV01 (sample SAMN05326640, study PRJNA326480) | marine metagenome | isolation source: seawater | place: Atlantic Ocean: North East | collected 2012 | reverse complement strand
TGGAATAGGATTTTTACCATGGTCTGGTGGACCATTTAGCTATATGAACCAAATGGGACTTTCTAATATATTGGATAGAATGAAACACTACCAAAATCTTTATGGTAATAAGTTTCAGCCAAGACCAATGCTTGTAGAAATGGCAGAAAAAAATAAAAAATTTGAACTATTTAAATAAGGGAAATAAACGTAATACGTTTATTCCCTCGTTGTGTTTCATACCGAAAAAAGCCAACCGTACAAATTGCATATTTGGTTTTTGCCAACACTGTAAAACCAAAAGAGTTATTTTAGCCAATTCTGACCAAAGATTGAAAAAAGAAAATGACAATAAAAGAATACATAGAAATAGTAAGTAAAAGGCTTCAATCTGGAATATCAAGAGAACATTCGTATAGAGGGGATTTAGAAATTCTAATTAGAGAATTAGTAAAAGGAATTGAAATAACAAACGAACCTGCAAACGTAACCGATTGTGGAAACCCTGATTATGTAATCACAAAAGGGGAAATTCGTGTTGGTTATATTGAGGCAAAAGATATTGGAAAAGACCTAAACAGTAAATCGTACAAAGAACAATTTGGTCGTTACAAAAAAGCACTGGACAATCTAATAATTACAGATTACATCTGGTTTCAATTTTTTCAAAACGGAGAATTAGTCCACGAAATAAAAATTGGAGAAATTGAAAACAATTCGGTGAAACCAATGCCCGAAAACTTTTCAAAATTTGAGAACTTAATAAAAGACTTTTCTATTCACATTGGACAAACCATCAAATCTTCAAAAAAATTGGCAGAAATGATGGCTGGAAAAGCTCGTTTATTGCAAGACATTCTAGAAAGAGCAATTACATCTGATGAAGAAACACAAGAAAACACATCCTTAAAAGGACAGTACGATACTTTCAAACAGATATTAATTCACGATTTAAAACCTAAAGATTTCGCAGACATTTATGCTCAAACTTTGGCTTATGGAATGTTTGCGGCTCGATTACACGACACAACTTTAGACGATTTTAGCAGACAAGAAGCAGCTGAGTTGATACCTAAATCAAATCCATTCTTACGTAAACTTTTTGGATACATTGCTGGTCCAGATGTTGACGAACGTATTGTGACTATTGTCAATAACTTGGCAGATATTTTTCGTGCGACCAATGTTGAACAGTTGCTTAAGAATTTTGGGAAAGCAACACAAATGCACGACCCAATAATTCACTTCTACGAAACTTTTTTGGCAGAATACGACCCCAAATTACGTAAAGCAAGAGGTGTTTGGTACACACCAGAACCAGTTGTAAATTTTATCGTCCGTGCTGTTGACGAGATTCTAAAAACCGAATTTGATTTACCACAAGGTCTTGCCGATACGAGTAAAACCGAAATCGATGTAGATGTTCAAGGAAAGAAAGTAAAAAAAGAAGTACACAAAGTACAAATACTTGACCCAGCAACTGGAACAGGAACATTTTTAGCAGAAGTTGTAAAGTTTATTTACAACAAAAATTTCAAGGCAATGAAAGGTGCTTGGAGTGGTTATGTAGAAGAACATTTAATACCAAGATTAAATGGTTTTGAATTATTAATGGCTTCCTACTCTATGGCACATCTTAAATTAGATATGTTACTAACCGAAACTGGTTATAAATCGACTAAAAATCAAAGATTTAATATATACCTAACAAACTCCTTAGAGGCTGAAACAGGAGAAGTGCCCAACCTATTTATGTCTCAATGGCTAACTGAAGAAGCTATTATGGCTGATGTGGTTAAAAGAGATACACCAGTAATGTGTGTCATTGGTAACCCACCTTATAGTGGTGAAAGTGCCAATAAGGGAAAGTGGATTATGGATTTAATGCAAGATTATAAAAAGGAACCTGGCGGACAAGAAAAGTTAAAAGAACGTAATCCAAAATGGATAAACGACGACTACGTAAAATTTATACGTTACAGTCAACACTATATTGAGAAAAATGGAAGTGGAATATTAGCGTTTATTAATCCTCACGGATTTTTAGACAACCCTACATTTAGAGGTATGCGTTGGAATTTATTGAAAACCTATGATAAAATCTACACTATAGATTTACACGGAAATTCTAAGAAAAAAGAAGTTTGTCCTGATGGTTCACCAGACCAAAATGTGTTTGACATTATGCAAGGTGTAGCAATTAGTGTTTTTATAAAAACAGGGAAAAAGAAAACAAACCAATTAGGAAAAGTATTTCATTATGATTTGTATGGCAAACGTGATTTAAAATATAGTTTTTTAAATGAAAACTCAATTAAGTCTATTCAATTTAACGAACTACCTAATATTGAACCTATGTATTTTATGGTTCAAAAAGACTTTGAAGCTCAGAAAACTTATGATAAAGGCTTTTCTATTTCAAGATTATTCACTTTAAATAATGTTGGAATTGTAACAGCCAGAGATAAATTTACAATTCATTCAACAAAGGAAAAGGTAAAATCAACTATTAATGAATTTCTATCTCTAGAAGATGAAGAAGCAAGAACGAAGTTTAATCTTGGAAAGGATGTAAGAGATTGGAAAATAAGTTATGCGAAAGAAGATTTAAAAAAGCATTATCCTGAAAAAGGTAAATTAACAAAATTGTCATATCGCCTATTTGACGATAGATGGACTTTTTTTACGGGTAAATCTAAAGGTTTTCATTGTTACCCAAGGACTGATGTTATGCAACACTTTACGTCTGGTAATAATGTTGGTCTAACGCTTTGTAAACAGTTTAAAACTGGAAATAATTACGTTCACGCGTTTATTAGCAATAAAATGATTGAAAGTTCATATGTATCAAATCGTACAAGTGAAATAACTTCAACGTTCCCTCTTTATTTATACTCACAAAGTAATGGTCAACAAACTATAACCGAAACAATAGAAAGAAAACCAAATCTTAACCAAGAAATTGTAAATAAAATTGCTTCAACATTAGGTTTAACTTATACTCACGAAAAAGAGGATATACAAAAAACCTTTGCACCAATAGACATATTAGATTACATCTATGCCGTTTTACACTCGCCTACTTATAGAAAAAAGTACAAAGAGTTTTTAAAAATAGATTTCCCAAGAGTTCCTTATCCAAAAGATGTGAAAATGTTTTGGAATTTAGTGAAACTAGGTAAAGAAATTAGAGAAATTCATCTTTTAGAAAGTAAAAAAGTTGAGGATTATATTACCAGCTATGAAATGGTAGAAAATGCAGAAAATGACCATAACTTCATCACCACAAAAATTGGAAAGAAAGATTGGGAAATAACCGACACAGAAAAGCAATTAGGTAGAATTTGGATAAATGAAAGTAAGTATTTTGATAATGTTCCAGTAACTGCTTGGGAATTTTATATTGGTGGTTACCAACCTGCACAAAAGTGGCTGAAAGACAGAAAGGAAAAAAAATTAAAATTTGAGGATATTTTACATTATCGGAAAATTATTGTTGCGCTAACTGAAACAGATAGAATAATGAAAGAAATTGACAAAATAGAAATTGAATAATACCAAAGCTGAAAAATAAAGAACGAAAACACAACAATGTGTATAATGGATAGCACCCTGCGGGATGCTACGACACCATACACGGAACGTTGTAAAACATTTGATAAGAAACAAAACTAAACTACAATCTGAAATAAAAAAAAGTGCTTAAAAGAAATAAAATCAAATTGCAATCCACCAATTAAAACTTTGACTTTAAAACTTTCAGCACCTACCTTTCGGCTGCAATAATACATCTTCAATCTTACTTTATTATTAACTTAACAATAATTAAAACAAACTTTTGAAGAAATGAAAAAATTTATCCTAGCTAAAATTTATTTAGCTATTTTAAGAAAGATTTCGTTGCAAAGAATAATAAAATTTGGAAATTAAAAGGTTGTCATATAGAAATAAAAATAATAAGTTTCTATATTATTTAATTAGTCACTTAAGAATTTTAATACCCTCAAATTATTATCAACAAAAATTTCCAAAAAAAATTGACCAATTAAATTCATTAGATGCTGTAGAATATAAGAAAATAATTACAAGAGTAAATTATTATAATCAATTAGAAAAAGTTCAAAAACTATCTCAAAATTCAGAATTTCTAAAAAACTTAAAACCTAAAAAAGGCATTAAAACTTACTTTTTTGATTTGTATGAATATAGTAGGTATTTTAACCAAAACCTTAAAGGGCAATTTTTATTTGGAGATGTTACTGCAATTCCCAAAGAACCTGGATTAGTAAAAAGTAGGCCTATTGGAAAAAACAACATCAACTCCGTTATATTAAAATGGAATAAAATAAGACATTTTGTTTTTATAAAAAAAGACCCCTATTTCTTTAAAAAGAAAAAAAACCAGTTGGTTTTTAGAGCAAAAGTACACGAATCTCAACCACATAGAATACAATTTTTAGAAAAATATTTTTCTTCGACAATTTGTAATATTGGTAAAGTAAATAAAAACAATCTTAACCCGAAATGGACAAAAAATAGAATGACTATAAATGAGCAGCTTCAATATAAATTTATATTATGTTTAGAGGGTAATGATGTGGCAAGTAATTTAAAATGGGTCATGTCATCCAATTCTATTGCTGTAATGCCCAAACCAAAATATGAGACTTGGTTTATGGAAGGAACTTTGATTCCAGATTATCATTATATTTTTATAAAAGATGATTATTCCAATTTAGAAGAAAAAATTACTTACTATATAAATAATGAAAATGAGTGTGAAAAAATTATTAAAAATGCTCATGAATTTGTAAGCCAGTTTAAAGATAAAAAGAAAGAAGACTTGATTTCGTTGTTGGTATTGGAAAAATATTTTAAAAAAACACATCAGAATTGCCTCTAAAATGGAAAATCCAAATTCTTACTGTACATATGTAAAAAATCTTGATGAAAATAATCTGCATCGTATTTATCATGATACAGAATATGGATTTATTGTTACCAATGATAATGAACTTTTTGGAAGATTGATTTTAGAAATCAACCAAGCTGGTTTGTCATGGACTACTATATTGAAAAAGAAAGAAAATTTTAGAAGGTCATTCTCTAATTTTCATATCCATAAAGTAGCCAATTATGATGAAAAGGACATTCAAAGATTGCTAAATGACAGTGGAATCATTAGAAATAAGCTTAAAATAAATGCCATCATTTTTAACGCTAAAAAAATCCAAATTATTCAAAAAAGATGTGGCTCTTTTTATAATTGGCTTAAAAAAAATGCACATAATGACCTTAACCAATGGGTAAAATTATTCAAGGAGAATTTTAAATTTACTGGTGGTGAAATCACAAAAGAATTTTTGATGTGCATCGGTGTTTTAGATGGTGCTCACGATTCATCTTGTCCTATAAATTTAGAATTAGAAAAACAAAGCTAGCTAGAAGAAAGTTTTTTAATCTTCAACAAAATTAATATAGTAATATACTTTTTAATTCATAGGTGTTTTGTATTAAATTGAATTTTAATTCTTATAAATCAGCAATTTTATAAGACAAATTTTAGTTTTAATTGATTAATATTTAATTTTAGGAAATATGAAAAATTATATTCAAAAAATATTTACAATTATTTCTATACTAGGACTAATTTCATTTAGCACATCTCCTAAAATCAAAAATCTTAAAATTGGGGAAAAAGTATCTTTAACATCTATTAAAATGAAAGCGGCAACTGGTCAAGATTTCTCATTAGAAGATTTAGTTCTTGAAAATGGAATGCTGGTTATATTTAGTTGTAATACATGTCCATTTGTAATTGGAAATAATGATATGGAAGGTTGGCAAGGAAGGTATAATGAAATTTACGATGTCTGCAAGAAAAATCGTATTGGTATGGTATTAGTAAATAGTAATAAAGCTAAAAGAGATATGGGTGATTCTTTTACTGATATGCAGGTACATAGTACAAAAAATAATTACGATGCTCCTTACGTTCTTGACAAAAATCATCAGTTAGCAGATGCTTTTGGAGCTAGTACTACCCCCCATGTTTTTTTACTAAATAATCAGTTTCAATTAATTTACAAAGGAGCTATAGACGACAATGTAAGTTCTAAAGCTGGAGTTAAGGAAAATTGGCTTACAGATGCCTTAGAATCCGCTGGAAAGAAAGAATTGATAGCTATTGCTGAAACTAGAAATTCAGGTTGTAGTATTAAACGAAAATAATTTATTTTAAAAAATGCCCACATTATCTTCCAAGGGACAGGTGATGCCTTCATCACCAATAAGAAAATTAGTCCCGTTTGCAGAAACAGCTAAAAAAAATGGAACACATGTTTTTCACTTAAACATTGGTCAACCTGATATTGAAACACCATCTCAAGTAATCCAAAAAATTCAAAAAATTGATAGAAAAGTTATAGAATATAGTCATAGTGCAGGATTTCAATCTTATAGAACTGGATTAGCCAATTATTATCAAAAACTTGGTTTTGAATTAGATCCTGAGAAAGAAATTATGGTGACAACTGGTGGATCTGAAGCATTGATTTTCGCCTTTCAATGTTGCTTTGAAACTGGAGATGAAATCATAATTCCAGAACCTTTCTATGCCAATTATAATGGTTTTGCTACTTCTTGTGGAATTAAAGTAGTTTCTGTTACCGCTAAAATAGAAAATGGTTTTGCCCTGCCTCCTATAGCCGAATTAGAAGCCAAAGTGACTTCAAAAACTAAAGGAATCTTAATTTGCAATCCTGGAAATCCTACTGGGTATTTATACAGTGAAGATGAGATGATATCGTTAAAAAAAATTATAAAAAAATACGATTTATTTCTATTTGCTGACGAGGTATATAGAGAGTTTTGTTATGATGGATCCAATCACTACTCCGCTCTTAAATTAAAAGAAATTGAAAATAACGTAATATTAATTGATTCGGTGTCCAAAAGATATTCTATGTGTGGGGCAAGAATTGGTGCTTTAATTAGTAAAAATCACCATTTTATGGAAATGGCCTTAAAATTTGCTCAAGCAAGGCTAAGTCCCCCTACTTTAGGACAAATTGCTGGAGAAGCTGCGTTAAATACTCCAAAATCTTATTTTGAAGAAGTTTCCCAAGAATATGTACAAAGAAGAGATATTATTGTCAATGGATTAAATAAAATAGATGGGGTAACTTGTCCAAAGCCCAAAGGAGCTTTTTATGCTATTGCAGAATTACCAATAAATGATGCGGATCATTTTTGCCAATGGATTTTAGAAAGTTTTCAATATGAAGGGTGTACTGTAATGATGGCTCCTGCTTCCGGCTTTTATGCTAATAGTAAAGTTAAAAATCAAGTGAGAATTGCTTATGTTTTAGAAAAAGAATATTTGAAAAAAGCAGTTATTTGTATTGAGAAGGCGCTAGAATTATATCCTAATTAGTAAGTTCTTAGTTCTTAATATTTAAGTCTAATTTCTGTAGCACCGTAGCCGAATTCTTCATAAGACGCATCGTAAAACTCAAAACTTGGGTGATAAATATCTAATTCTTTTCTAATTTCATGTCTTAAGACGCCTTCACCAACTCCATGAATTACTACAATTTTATTAGCTTTTTTTGCAATAGAGCTATTTAAAAAACTTTTAAAATGAGAAATTTGAATATTCAATATTTGAAAATTGCTCATACCCGAATGAGAAGAAATTAAATTTTCTATGTGTAAATCAATTACTAATCTTCCTCTATCTGCTTTTTGATGGAGTCTATTAAATTTTTTCTGTAAAGTATAAGCTGATTGTGCATGTTTATCAATCTTTAATTTATTTTCAATTTCTTTATTAGAAAGTAAATTGTCTTTATTATAATCTTCTTTAGATCCTTCAACTACCAGTTCATTAATATTATAAATTTCTTCAAAACCAAACTCATTTTCTATTTGAAACTTTTTTTTATCTATGATTTTAGTTACAACACCATAGCCAACTGCATTTAAAAATCTTACCTTATCACCTACTTGAAAAGACATTAGTTAATGAGTTCAGCATATAAATCGAAATGATCTGCTTTTAAAATTTTGACATCTACATAATCACCAATTCTACAATAAATATTCTTATTTTTTTCAATAAGCACTTCATTATCTACATCTGGAGAATCAAATTCACTCCTGCCTATGAAAAAGTTATCTTCTGCTCTGTCAATTAAGACCTTCATTGTTTGACCGATTTTCTTTTGATTAATTTCGAAAGAAATACCAGACTGTAGTTCCATAATTTTATCTGCTCTTTCTTTCTTAATTTTTGGTGGGACATCATCCTCAAATTTATAAGCATGAGTATTTTCTTCGTGAGAGTAAGTAAAAATTCCCAATCTATCAAATTTCATTTTCTCTACCCAATCGTACATTTCTTGAAAATCTTCTTCAGTTTCTCCTGGATATCCGGCAATTAAAGTAGTTCTAATTGCTATTTCAGGAATAAGAGATCTAATATCATGAATTAGTTTGGTTGTTTTTTCTCGCGTAATACCTCTTTTCATTGCTTTTAAAATCTTAGTAGATCCATGTTGAAGGGGTATATCTAAATAATTGCAAATCTTTTTTTCTTTTTTCATTACATCAATTACATCCATGGGAAAACCAGAAGGAAATGCGTAATGTAATCTGATCCATTCAATGCCTTCTACTTTACATAATTCAGAGAGTAAATCGGCTAAAGCTCTTCTTTTATATAAATCCAAACCATAATAAGTAAGATCTTGAGCAATTAACATAATTTCTTTTACTCCTTTTATTGCTAAAGATTTTGCATTCCAAACAAGGTCTTCAATTGGAGTGGATCGATGCTTTCCTCTCATTAGTGGAATAGCACAAAAAGAACAAGGTCTGTCACATCCTTCGGCTATTTTTAAGTATGCATAATGCTGAGGTGTGGTTAATAATCTTTCACCAATTAATTCATGTTTATAATCTGCATTTAAAGTTCTTAAAATGTTGGGAAGTTCTTTAGTTCCAAAATAGGCATCAACATCTGGAATTTCATCTTCTAATTGGTCCTTGTAGCGCTCTGATAAACATCCAGACACATAAACTTTTTCTACTAAGCCCTCTTTTTTTGCATCAACAAAATCTAAAATAGTATTGATAGATTCTTCCTTAGCATTTTCTATAAAACCACAAGTATTGATTATTACTATAGATGAATCTCCTTCTTTAGATTCATGCTCTACCTCAAATTTATTGGCTTTTAACTGAGCCATCATTACTTCAGAATCGTATAAATTTTTAGAACATCCCATAGTAACAACATTTACCTTGTTTTTTTTGAGTGTTTTTGTTTTCATTTATTATGATTTGAAAGAGGATCCTGAAAATAGGGCATCAATAAATGCATTTCTATTAAAAAGTTGTAATTGATCTACTTTTTCACCTACGCCAATATATTTAATAGGAATTTTAAACTGATCTGAAATGCCTATTAAAACCCCTCCTTTAGCAGTACCGTCAAGTTTAGTAATGGCTAGCGCATTTACTTCAGTAGCTTTTAAAAATTGTTCTGCTTGTTCAATAGCATTTTGGCCAGTAGACCCATCTAAGACTAGTAAAATTTCATGTGGAGCATTGGGAATTACTTTTTGCATCACATTTTTAATTTTAGAGAGTTCATTCATTAAGTTGACTTTATTATGTAGTCTTCCAGCTGTATCTATTAGCACCACGTCTGCATTGTTGGCTTTAGCGCTTTGAAGTGTATCAAAAGCAACTGAAGCTGGGTCAGAACCCATTTTTTGTTTTACAATAGGAACACCCACCCTTTCAGACCATATAGTAAGCTGTTCTACAGCTGCTGCTCTAAAGGTATCAGCGGCACCTAACACAACTTTTTTCCCATTGTTCTTAAATTGATGAGCTAATTTTCCGATAGTAGTGGTTTTTCCAACTCCATTTACTCCTACTACCATCACGACATATGGTTCATTTATAGCTGGGGTTTCAAAATTTGTAATGTCATCTACATTATTCTCTGTAAGCATTTCAGAGATTTCATTTTTAAGTAAATTATTCAATTCACTTATACCAACATATTTATCTTTTTTAACTTTTTCTTCTAATCGATCTATTATTTTTAAAGTTGTTTTTACACTTACGTCTGATGAAACCAAAACTTCTTCCAAATCATCAAGAACTTCCTCGTCTACTTTAGATTTACCAGCTACAGTGTTAGCAATTTTAGAAAAAAAACTTTTTTTAGTTTTTTCTAGACCCTGATCAAGATCTTGTTTTTTTTGTTTTGTAAAAAAACTTTTCCAACTCATAGTTATGTGATTAAATAAAAAAAGCTCCTTCTTAAAATAAGAAAGAGCTTAAATTTAAAACTTTTTTAGCTACTAAAACCAGTCCTTAATTCTATCATTGTGTATAATCTCTTCTTTGAAAGTGTAAGCACCCGTTTTTGGTGACTTTACCATCTTAATTACCTTAGTATGTTGCTTTCCGCCTCCTTTTTGTAATGAGGCTACAGATTTTTTAGCCATGACTTAATTATTTGATTTCTTTATGTAATGTATATTTTTTAAGAATAGGATTGTATTTTTTTAATTCTATTCTATCTGGAGTGTTTTTTCTGTTTTTTGTAGTAATATATCTCGATGTACCAGGCATGCCACTATCTTTGTGCTCTGTACACTCTAAAATTACCTGAACTCTGTTACCTTTCTTAGCCATTTTCTTAAATTATGGGTGGCAAAGATACTTTATTTATCCTTATTTACAAGACTAGAAATATTTTTATTTTGAGGATTAAAGAAAGATCACTACTTATGAATATATTTGATGAAAATTTACAAAAAATGAAAATAATTTTACATGTACTTCTAACATTTGCTTTGTTTAGTTGTTCTTCAAACGAAAACAGCAAAAACAATTTTACTTTTTACGGAACAGAAATATCCAATGATTCTATTTTAAATTTTATAATTGAAAAAGAAATTGTTTTAAAGCAGGGATTTAAACCTTGTAAATTAAAAGGTGAAATTGTAGAGACTTGTTCTAAAAAAGGTTGTTGGATGACTCTAGATACTGGAGAAGATACATTATTTATAAAATTCAGAGACTATGGGTTTTTTGTTCCTGTTGATAGTGTTGAAGGTAAAACTGCAGTAATCCAAGGAGATCTTTTTCTAGATACTACATCAGTTGAAATGTTAAAGCACTATGCGGAAGATGCTGGAAAATCAGAAGAAGAAATTGCGCTAATTACAGAACCTAGTTTTGAGTTAGGATTTATTGCAGATGGGGTAATAATAAAAGAATGAAAAAACACCTTTTATTAATTTTTACAATCATTATTTTTTGTTTTTGTAATAACCGTTCTAAAAATACTTCTAGTAAGGTTATTATAGACCCCAATACAACAAGTGAAATGGCACAATTAATGAGAGAGATGACTTATACTCTTGAAAATCTAAAAAATAAGTTAGAATCTAAAGAAAGAATTGATAAAAATTTATTGAAATTTGATTTGATACATGAACAAAATGTAACGGATAGTAGCTTTAATAAACCGCATATAAAACCAATGTCTAATGCATTTAATTACACAATTAATGAGTTCAATAAAAATCCCAATATTTCCAATTATAATGCAATAATTAATAATTGCAAAAGCTGTCATCAATTATCTTGTCAAGGGCCTTTAATGAAAATCAACAAGCTCTCAATAGAAACTAAAATTCTTTAAATATTAAAGGTTGTTTTTCCATCATTTCTTCAATGGCTTCTACAGTTCTTGGCACACATCCTGAAAGATTTTCTGGATTTCCATTTGTAATTAGAATATCATCTTCAATTCTCACACCAATATTCCACCATTTTGGATCACAAGGAGAACCTTCTTTAATGTAAATACCTGGCTCAACAGTTATCACTGTATTTACCTGAAAGTCTCCTCTAGTACCTGGGTCATGAACGTCTAATCCTAAATAATGTGAAGTTCCGTGCATAAAATATCTTCTTAACTCAAAGGGGGACTTTATTATTCCAAGTTCTTGAAGTTTTTGTGAAATAACCGTAGTAGCAATTGTATTGGTGATATAGAAAGGATTTCCTTTTCTGCATGCTTCAATAGCTTTTTCTTGTGCCTCTAATACAATATTATAGATTATTTTTTCTTCTTCAGAATATTTCCCATCAACAGGAATTGTTCTAGTTACATCCGCTGTATATCCATGGTATTCTGCACCAACATCGCTCAATAGAAGATGGTTTCCTTTCATAGTTTTTCTATTGGTAGTGTAATGAAGTATGCAAGAATTTTCAGCTGCACCAACAATCGAAGGATATCCAGGATACTCAGCACCATTTAATTTAAAAACTGCTTCTACAACTGCCTCTGCTTGGTATTCTTTCATTTCTGGTTTTAGGACCTTCATCAATTCGTTCTGCGCTTGGCAAGTAATAGCAATTGCTTTCTTAAGAAGAATCAATTCTTCATTAGTTTTAATTTCTCTTAATTGGGCCATCCAATTATACAACTGAGTAGTGTTAATATTTAATTTACTGTTATTAATAAGAGTGTCTTCAATAATAGGGTCTATTTTTAAGCGAAATTCATCACTTAGATTAAAATTATCGTGCATAAAAAGGGTGTCCATATTAGATAAATCTAAGTTTTCAAAACTAAAATCGTCTATATTAAAAGACTTTTGAACCTTTAAAAGGAGTTCGGAACCTTTGACTCCTAATTTTTTTCCAGTCCAAATTTCTGAGCTAGGGTTTCTATCTTTTATTAATAATAATTCATTAATACTATCGTTTTCAAAAAAGTAGGGATTTTTAAATAAAAGCAACACGCTATTAGGTTCATTAAGTCCAGTTAAATAATAAAAATTAGGGTCTTGGTGAAACTCAAAATCAACATCATTAGCACGAACCATATTTATTCCAGAATAAAATATGGCCATACTATTTTCAGGCATGAGCGTCCTTAATACTTTTCTTCTATTCTGATGAAAACTAGCAGGTAATAAATCTACATCGAAAATGCCTAAGCTTTTAGGTTGAATTAAATTAGAGTAAGGAATTTTGATTTCTTGTGACGAAAAATATAAAAAAGTAAATAGATATAATAAACTGATTAGGTAGCGCATAAACAAAGTCTTATTAACAAGACTGATTTAAAGTTAACCTATTTTAAAAAACCTTTGGATCTGGCATCTGCTAAAGTTGCAGAAATACCATTTTTATCTATTGTTCTTATTGCAGCAGCAGAGACTTTTAGGGTTATCCATTTATTTTCTTCTGGAATGTAAAATTTCTTAGTCTGTAGATTTGGTAAAAATTTTCTTTTAGTCTTTCTATTAGAAAAAGAAACGTTGTTTCCACTAACTACTTTTTTCCCGGTAATTTGACAGACTTTAGACATATTTACTAAATTTTGAGGTGCAAATTAAATTCATTTTTATGTGATTAACAAATTTCATCTTCTCTTTTTCTGTTGCTGCTTAGCAACCTCTTCTAATCTTTGTTGAAAACGAGATTTCTTTTTCTTCTTTTTCTTATTAGACTCAATTTGTAATCTAATCTTATTTTCATCAATAAGGTAGTTTTTAATCCCCCACATAATTCCAATATTCATTAAATTTCCACAGAAATAATAAAAACATAATCCCGAGGAATAAGAATTAAAAACAAACAGTAAAAATATAGGCATCATATACATGATTACTTTCATATTTGGCATACCTGGTTGAGTAGATTGGGCCATTTGACTACTATTAGTTATAGTATAAATTAAAGTAGAGGCTGCCATTAAAATTGCAAATAAGCTAATGTGATCACCATAAACAGGAATACTAAAACCAAAATCTAAAATAGAATCGTAGGAACTTAAATCGTCTGCCCAGAAGAAACCTTTATGTCGCAATTCTAAACTAGCTGGGAAATATTTAAAAACAGCAAATAATATAGGTGCTTGAATTATCATGGGTATACAACCTGCCATGGGACTTACTCCTGTTTGTTTGTATAATGCCATAGTTTCTTGTTGTTTTTTCATTGCGGCATTTCTATCTGTTTTCCCTTCGTACTTAGAGTTAATTTTAGTTATTTCAGGTTTTAGAACCTTTGTTTTTGCAGTAGACATGTAGTTCTTATAAGTAAGAGGCATAATAACTAATTTTACTATTATCGTAAGAATTAAAATAGTCATACCTATACTTAATCCAGAATCCATTAGAAAAAGAAAAATTGGATCAATAAAGTACCTGCTTATCCAAGTAAGAATATCCCATCCCAAATTTATTACATCTTCTAACTCAGCGTTGTAGGTTTCTAATAAGTCATAATCATTAGGAACAAACAAAAATTTTAACGAAACTTCTCCCATAGATGGAATAGAGGATTTTAAATAATAAGAATCTGTATAATTTTCGTCTTCTAACAGTTCATGTCTAATTTTACTTTTACCCAAGCCTTCATTGCTTAATAAAATAGACGAAAAGAATTTATGTTTAAAAGCTATCCAGTGAATATTTGCATCTAATTCTTCATCACCGCTAGAAGTTTCAGAAAGATAATCTCTTGTAGCTCCAAAATATTTATACATAACCGTACAAATATTCCTTTCATCTGAAGCTAACTTTTCTGTAGATAAACCGTGCATTGACCATTTTAAATCAACATCTGGTTTTATGTCGTTGGCAATGTTGTGATAATCTATATTAAAGGAAACGTCATAACTATTCTTTGATAGTTTATAAGCAAATTCAAGGTATTTTTCAGTTGAATTGGCGTAAGCTCTAAAAACTACAATACTGTCGTTATGTTTCGCAACTTTAAAAAATAAATCTTTCGTCTCAACTGGAACTACCTTCTCATTGTCAACTAAAGTTAAACTCATAAAAGATGTCTGTTTTTCAAAAAGTGAAAGAGGTTGATTTATTTTGTTTATGAAATTATCGTATGTTTTATATTTGTATGATCCATTATTATCAACTTCAACCATAGAAGCACTTGTAATTCTTCCACCTCTAGAAGAAAAGGATAGTTTAATTTTATTGTTTTGTATTTCTAAAATTTTTTCTGTTCCTTCTGCACTAGTAAAGAAAACTCCATACCTTTCTATTAAATCTTCTTTTTTCTTTTGTTCTTTTAACTTTTGATAAATAACTAAATCATTAGAATCTAAGGTTTCAATGTTTGAAATTTCTGATTTATTTTCTGTAACAGGCTCATCAATTTGCGTTTCAAAATTATCCTTATTTTTAGATTTTGAAGTAACCACTTGTTCCGTTTTTTGGGGTTCTTGCGGTTTGTTCAAATACATGAAAGCTATTACAACAGCACCTATTAAAATTAAACCTGTAGTAGTATTTTTATCCATTCATAAAATTTAAAGAACAAATATATTTTTTCTAATCCAAAAATAGGCTTGATTATCAAATATTAAATAGAAGTTCTCTAATTTATTAAATTAATTCGTTAATAACTTTGTGGAAAAAGCAAAATACAACACCATCATAAACATGGGTTCTTAAAATATTTTTGTTGAAACCAATTTCTAGATGTTTGCAACATTATTTGTAAAAAAAAGAATAACTCACAAAGAGTTAGCCAAGAAATTTGTTCACAATACCTTAAACGCAGTGGACAGTACTTACAACGACTTTTTAGACGCCATATACAATGACTCAGAGTTAATATCTCATCCAAAATTAAACTATGAAGATCCTAGCGTTCTAATGAATATAATTATTGCAGGAAACACTAAGTTTTTTGAGAGAATATTATCTGCTCATGAAGAAAAAACGATAACCAATGCTGTTATTGAACAAATGAGTGAGGTTTTTGAAATGAACTTTAACGACATGAAAAATCAACTTGAAAAGTACAGTTCTTTTATATCAAGAGTTAATCATCCATCAAAAAATATTTTATATGGTATTTCTAAAGCTGTATTTTTCAAGTTTAGATTAGGTAATTATCAAGAAGAATATTTTGCTCAATTAAATACACCTAATCCAGTATTCCTTAAAAAAATTGATACTCTTGTGGAGAATTATATCTGGGACTGGGAGACTACTTTTGAAAAAAATAAGATCCTTTATTAATTAGTTTAAATCAAATTTTCTAATCGCCATTTCTTTAATATCATTGCCAATTGCTAAACATGCTGTTGCCGCTGGCGAGGGAGCATTCAATACGTGAATACTATTATGGGTAAACTCTATTCTAAAATCATCTTTGGTATCTCCATTTTGACTAAGAAGCAAAGCCCTTACTCCTGCTCTGCCCTCTTTTATATCTGTCATTTTTAAAGACGGAATTAATGTTTGTAATGTCTTTAGAAATAATTTCTTAGAAAAAGCTCTCCTATACTCATTAATACCGTAAGAAGCATTTTTGAAAAAAAGCTGCCACGTACCTCTGTAAGATAAGGCATCTATTGTATCAGATAAACTAAAATCTGTTTTATTATATCCTTCTCTCTTAAAACTAAATACTGCATTGGGCCCACACTCTACATCACCATTTACCATCCTAGTAAAGTGAACTCCTAAAAATGGAAAAGCCGGGTCTGGAACAGGATAAATTAAATTTTTAACCAAATGTTTTGCATGATCTTCTAATTCGTAATAATCTCCTCTAAATCCTACAACTTTTTCTTTAAGTGAAATTCCGTCAGCTTTAGCTAATCTATCAGCTTGAAGACCTCCGCACACAATTAAATATTTTGCTTTAATGATTGAACTTTTAGTTTTAATATGCTTCAGGCCTTCAATATTAGTAATTTCAAAAACCTCATGAGACAAAAGTACCTTACTATCTTCATTTATTCCTTTGGCAACTTCCATCATTTTATGAGTAGCCTGAGCATAATTAATGATTCCTGTACATGGGACCCAGATACCAGATACTCCGTTAACATGAGGCTCTATATCTTTTATTTGTTGGGCATTAATTTTTTCAATCCCCTCAGTATTATTAGCAATACCATTTTGATATATTTTTTCTAAAAACTTTATTTCTTTTTTTTCTGTTGCAACCACCACTTTTCCACAAACATCGTGTTGAACATTATATTCTTTTGAGAATTTTACCAATTCGTGTCTTCCTTGAGCACAGTTTCTAGCTTTATTTGAACCAGGAGTATAATACAGTCCTGAATGAATTACTCCAGAATTATTCCCAGTTTGATGCCTAGCCAAAGTATTCTCCTTTTCTAATAATACTAAGCTTTTTTCAGGAAAATGTTTCTGAAGTTGATAAAAAGTAGCTGCTCCTACAATTCCACCACCTATTATAGCGATATCATGTAATTTATCCATAAAATTCCACTTTATTTTCTTCCTTAGGAACTTGAAAAAGTAAAACTAGTCCAGCTACAAAGAAAACTACTAATGCTACTATAGAATTTCTCATGCTCCCAGTTATTTGATGTATAAATCCATAAGAAAACATCCCAATAACAATTCCTAATTTTTCAGAAATATCATAAAAGGAAAAAAAGGAGGACGTATCTTTTGTGTTTTGGGGAAGAAATTTAGAAAAGGTACTTCTTGAAAGTGATTGAATACCTCCCATTACCAAACCTACAAAACCAGCAATGAAATAAAAGTGTATCGGTTTATGGACTAAAAATGCACTGAAACATAAAAGAATCCATATAAAAACTGAGAGTTTCAATGCATATAAGTTTCCTTTCAACTTAGAGAGCCTGGATAAAAAAATTGCTCCTGGAACTGCTATCAATTGTATCAACAAGATACTAACAATTAATCCTAATTTTGCATTAGCACCACTTCCCCAATTAATTTCTTCAGTACCAAAATAAACGGCAACTAACATTATAGTTTGAACTGCCATACTATAAACAAAAAAAGAATAAATAAATCTCTTTAATCTTTTTGTTTTTTTAATGTATTGCCAAACTTTTTTAAGTTCTACAACCCCCTTGCTGTAGGTGGACTTATCTTTTACGTTTACCTTATTGCCATTGGGTAGTTTTCTAAAAGTAATATGTGAAAATCCAAACCACCAAAATCCTGTTAATGCAAAGCAAATCCGAGTGTATATAGATCGTTGCTCTTCTGGTGAAGTGAAAATTAAAATTAAGCATATTAATAATAAAATAACACTTCCCATATAACCCATAGAAAAACCTCTAGCAGATAAACTGTCATGATCTTCCTTTTCTGCTATTTCGGGCAAAAAAGCATTGTAAAAAACCAAACTACTCCAAAAGCCAATACCAGTCATTACAAAGAAAAGCATACTAATTTCGAGATGATCTTTATCAAAAAAAGAAAGTAATACACACGAAATTGAGCCCATATAACAAAAAAAGCGCATAAAAGCTTTTTTATTGCTAAAAGCATCGGCAATTCCAGATAAAATTGGAAGAACTAAAACTAATAATAAAAAATACGCAGAACTTAAAATGGTAATAAGGGCGGTATTGATAAATTCAAATCCAAAAAAAATTACGTTACTATCTACATAACCTTCATAGAAAACAGGGAAAATTGCACTTGAAATAACTAAAGGGTAAACAGAGTTAGCCCAATCATAAAATGTCCATGCTTTTTGAATTTTAGTGTTTTGTGATCCCATGTTGTTATTTTAAAACTATAAAAGCAACCCTTCTGTTTTTTGCTAAGCTAAAAGGAGAGGTTCCTCTTGATGCAGGTTGATCTGAACCAAGATCTTGAGCAGATAGTCTTTCAGATGAAATCCCATTTTTAATTAAATAATCTCTAACGGATTTAGAACGATAATTTCCTAAATTAATGAGTTCTTTATTCTCAGGATCATCTTTAATGGCCTCACTTTCTAAATGATCAGTATGTCCATTTAACTGTAATTTTAAATTGGGATTTTCGTTTAAAATTTTAATAACCTTTGATAAATTATTATCAAACATTGGATCTAATTTATAGTCTTCAACATCAAAATAAATACCGTACTTTTTAAGTTTAACTTCTAGTGGTAAACTTTCATCTACTTCGACATCTAAGTGGTATACTATAGACTCTCTTTTTTTCTTTTGTATGTCGTTACAATTACAAGTTTCAGGATCTTCTACCAATTTCACTTCGATATTATCTACATAATAGTAAGCTTCAGGAAGTTGGGTGCCTGGAAAAGTATCAATTTTTAATATCTTCTCATATTTAGTGTCTTTATTGTTATAAAAATTACCAATAGTGAGAAACTTCTCTTTTCCTTCCGCATGATAAATTCCGCATACAGTCTCCCATTTATATCTTGATTTATAAATTTTACTTTTCTCATTACTCAGAACTGCTGAAAATTCTGATTTGTTATTAAAAATAATGTCCCCTTTTTTTTCTATAGCTACTCGATCGTCGCTAAAATGTATTCCTATTCGATCAATGGCGTACTTACTAAGATCTGCTAAGTTAACATGTATCTTAACACAATAATCTAATCCACTTGCCATTGGTTTGATCAATTGAGACTGCAAATAAGTTCTGGGTTTTTTATTATTGTAGCTGTAAGCTAAAATACCAGCGTAATTTTCACCATCTTTTGGAAATTCTTTTCCATATATATTTCTAGGCACAGAAATATCTCCAGAAATACTACTAGAAAAAAGATCCGCTTTCAATGCAGTAGGTGAATCCCAATCATTCGCTAGGTAAATTTGGGTTAGCTTCTTTAACTTTCCATCAACGCTTTCAAAACTTGGGTTTAAAACTAAATTATTTTCATCTTGGGCACTTAGTTTAAATACCGTACTTAAAATAGTTATAATAATTGTAATATTTTTCATTTTCTAATTGTAAGATTTTACAGTTTCTATAAAACACTTTACCTTTTCAGGATCAGTATCAGGATAAACACCATGTCCCAAGTTAGCAATATGTCTATTGTTTTCAAATTTATCTAGCATTTCTTTAGTCTTCTTTTCCACTAAATCAAAATCTCCATATAACACACATGGGTCTAAATTTCCTTGTAAGGTTTTAGTATTATTAAAAATTTGTAAAGCATTGTCAATATTCATTGTCCAGTCTAACCCGATGGTATTGCAATTTAAATCTTTCATTTGATCGAGTGCAAAATAAGCTCCTTTACTAAAATTAGTTGTAGGTACTTCATCAATTGCATTACAAATAATTTTAATATATTTCAAACCAAATTCATTGTAAAAATCAGGGCTAAGAATACCTGCCCATGAATCAAAAATCTGTATTAAGTCTGCTCCAGCAAGGATTTGAAATTTTAAATACTTTATTGTGGTATCAGTAATTTTATTTAAAAGTAAGTGGGCTAATTTTGGTTCTCGATAAAGAAAACTTTTTGCCTTACTAAAAGTTTTTGAACCCTGTCCTTCTATCATATAGGCCAAAATAGTCCATGGAGCACCAGCAAAACCTATTAATGGAACTCTTCCATTAAGCTCTTTTTTAGTTATTCTAATAGCTTCAAAAACATATGACAAATGATCGTCAATATTGGATGTATTTAAAATATTAATATCCTTTAAATTGGAAATAGTTTTGGGAAAATATGGACCCCTTTTCTCTAACATTTGATATTCCAAACCCATAGCCTCAGGTACCACTAAAATATCGGAAAAAATGATAGCTGCATCAACGTCTAAAATATCAACTGGTTGAATAGTCACTTCCGCTGCTAATTGAGGTGTTTTAACCAATTCTTTAAAACCACTCAAAGAGTTTCTTATTTTCCTGTATTCAGGAAGAATTCTTCCTGCTTGTCTCATTAACCATACAGGCGTCCTGCTAATATTTTCGCCTTTAGCAGCCTTAAGTATAAGATCATTCTTTAACTTCATGGTGTAAATGTATAAAAGACTTATATTAAAAAATAAATTGTCTACAATCTTAATAATGAAAATTATTACTACTTACTTTTTTATTTTTAGTTTTTATTTTTTTCAGGGACAATCTAATGTAGTAAATAATACTTCTAATGATACAATTGTAGTAATAATTACTTCTAAAAACAAAGAGATAAGGGGCCTTTTAATACGTGAAGATTATAACTCTCTATCACTAGAAGTGGCTAATGAAATTCAAACTTATCAAAAAAACAATATTAAATCCTATAGATTTATCACTCGAGATTTAATAAAGTCAATTAAAAAGTTTGATAATCCTAACCCTATTTATACAAAATATTGTTATTTACCTTCTGCTTTTATTACTGAGAAAGGCAGAATAAATACTAACTCTCATTATTTTATAACTAGTAACTCCAAAATTGGTATTCATGAAAATTTTGAAATCTCAGTAGGAAATATTACTTGGACCAATGTATTTTCATCTTTGACCTACTCCAAAAAATTAAATCCTTCTTTTACAACTGGTATTTCGGTAATTGGTAATTTTAATTTAATAAATTCTGCGAATGGAATTAATGAATACAATGGATGGGGATTTATTCCTAGAATTACTTTTGGAGATGAATTTGGCAACACGACTATAGGTTTAGTAGGTTACCAACTTCCAATTTTACAAGGTTTATGTTATGGTGGATATTTGGCAAGTCAAAGAAAAATTGCAGAAAAATTTACTATTGCAGGAGAAATTATGGGCTTAACCTTTGATGGGTATGATGTTGGATTAATCAATAACTTCATATTAAATTTCACTAGAAATATAAGAGAAAACTGGAGTGCCGGAATCACAATTATCAATATTAGAACTGTGAATTTAGCTTTAGGAATTGATTTTGTTGCATTACCATATCTTGGAATACAGAGAAAATTTTAACCTTATCTAGTTAAAAGAACATAACCATTAAAGTTCTTCTCCTCTCCATTACTAGCATCTACTAAATCTATTTTCCATATATATGCATCTGTTACTGCTTC